>Ga0163111_10000303_pt1 | contig 29685 bp, 29 predicted proteins | sample CRUFie1St18metaG_FD_109645 | JGI IMG/M metagenome (GOLD analysis project Ga0163111, IMG submission 109645) | Marine microbial communities from the Costa Rica Dome - CRUD Field 142mm St18 metaG | ecosystem: Environmental > Aquatic > Marine > Oceanic > Photic zone | place: Costa Rica: the Eastern... | reverse complement strand
CAGAACCTGAACCAGAGCCAGAACCAGAGCCTGAACCTGAGCCAGAGCCAGAGCCAGAGCCAGAGCCTGAACCTGAGCCAGAGCCTGAACCTGAGCCTGAACCTGAACCAGAGCCAGAGCCTGAACCTGAGCCAGAGCCAGAACCTGAACCAGAGCCAGAGCCTGAACCTGAACCAGAGAAAAACCAAAACATGGGTTTTTTTAGTAGAATACTCGGGCGTAAATCAAACACCGGGGTTATTCGTCGAGCTTTGAATGATGAAATGGTAGAGAGTTTGGAAGAGTTGCTAATAACATCTGATATGGGCGTAGAGACTTCCTTAAGAGTAACAAGTAATATGGTGTCAGGCAGATTTGGGAAAAAGCTGAGTACGGCTGAAATAAAAGAGTTACTATCAAACGAAATAGCCAATATATTAGAGCCTGTTGCCAAACCTATGCCAATTTATACAAAAAAGCCCCAAGTAGTCTTGGTGGTTGGAGTTAATGGATCTGGTAAAACGACAACTATTGGAAAGTTAGCATCACAATTCAAGGCATCGGGAAAATCGGTTGTAATTGCTGCAGGTGATACTTTTCGGGCAGCTGCAGTTGAGCAATTGCAGGTATGGGGAGACAGAGCTGGTGTTCCAGTATTAACAGCACCGGAAGGCACTGACCCTGCAAGCTTATCTTTCGACGCGATGCAAAAAGCGCAAGAAGATGACGCAGATCTATTAATGATTGATACTGCGGGAAGGTTGCAGAATAGGCAGGATTTGATGGAAGAATTAGCTAAAATAGTGAGGGTTATAAGGAAAAAAGATGAAACTGCTCCACATAATACGCTTTTAGTTTTAGATGCAACAACCGGGCAAAATGCCCTAAATCAGGTTGAAACCTTTAAAAATATTTCTGATGTTTCTGGGTTAATTATGACTAAATTAGATGGAACCGCTAAAGGAGGTGTTTTAGTGGCTTTAGCTGATCGGTTTAATTTACCGATACACGCTATCGGTGTTGGTGAAAAAATAGATGATCTTCAGGCATTTGATCCAAAGGAATTTGCTGACGCATTGACTGGCCGAGAGACTTGAGTGAGTTTATATTTGATATTGAAGGTACATCTTTTGGTAGGAATATTGCTTTATGGTTAGCGTTACTAGCTGCTATATTGCATGCTTCTTTTGGGGCTCTACAAAAAGGGCGTCATGATCCTTGGTTGTCGAGAGGAGCAATTGACCTTAATTATTTTCTGATAATGTTACCAGTAGCGTTGTTTGTTGTTCCTTGGCCTGAGCCAAAGATGTGGTTAATATTCTTTTATGCTTGGTTAATTCATTCAATATATAAATGGCTACAAGCAGAGGCTTATTCGAGAGGTGCTTATACGGTTGTTTATCCAATCGTGCGCGGAACAAGTCCTCTTTTAACTATTATTATTGCAGGCTTTTTGTTTGGAGAACAGTTTTCAAACATTCAATGGATTGGCGTTTTGATAATGTCTTTGGGAATATTTGGAATTGCAATTTTTAATTTAAATAATAATTCCGTCGATAAAAAAGTATTAAAAATGGCAATAATTTTGGCAATCCTGACCGGAGCAGGTGCTGCAGCATATACTGCGTTTGATGCTTTTGGAATTAGAGCGACTTATAATCCATTCACATTTATTGCATGGTTGTTTGTTTTTGATGGAATTTTATTTCCAATAGTCGCTGCTATACGCTTGAAAAGGATGCAAAGACTACCAAAATTGTTACCATTATATTTTCGTGGTTTCGCTGGGGGTGTTATTGCTATTTTTAGTTTTGGGTCAATAATGTTGGCTACGCGTTTAGATAATGTAGGAGAAGCTGCTGTGTTGAGGGAAACTTCAACTATATTTGCAGCGATTATTGGATATATTTTTTTGAAAGAAACAGTTGGAATTATTAGGTTTTTAATGATAGCTTTTATAGCTATCGGTGCAGTAGTAGTTGAACTAGGCAGCTAAAGGAAAAGATTTGATGGAAGAAAAACAAATAAATCCTGTTTTAAAGCTAATTTTAGAATTAGGACCAATAATTTTATTTTTTGTAGTTTATGCTAAGATTAAGGATCAGGTTTTTATAATCGCGAGTCAAGAATATGAAGGCTTCATTGTAGCAACTGCTTTATTTATTCCTTTGATTTTGTTGACCACCGCTCTTCTCTGGATTTTAACAGGTAAGTTATCAAAAATGCAGTTAATGACCGCTTTATTGGTGGTTTTATTTGGGGGACTTGGAATATGGTTTAATGATGAAAAGTTCTTTAAAATGAAACCAACAATATTATATTTGGGTTTCTCTATTATATTAACTATAGGGCTATTGAGGGGCAAAAGTTTTCTAGCGATAATGATGGAGGAAGTTATGCCTTTAAAAGAGGAAGGTTGGATGATTTTAACTAAAAGAATGGCATTATTTTTTTTCCTATTGGCTTTATCGAATGAATTAGTGTGGAGGTTTTTAAGTACCGATTCATGGGTTTCGTTTAAAACATTTATATTGCCATTGGCCCTATTTGTATTCTTTATGTTGCAAACATCACTATTTAACAAATTTAGTTCTGATAAATCTAAAGATTAATTTTTTTTAATTGGGTTATTTTTCTGGTATCAAGCCTTTTGGTGCAAACCTTAAAGTAAGCAATAATATCGCTCCCATTGTTATCAATCTCATATGTGCAGCAGAGTCTAAAAGATGTTCTTTCAATGATGAGCCTTCGGCCATACCGCTAGTGAGAATAGATAGTATCCAATGTCCTATCGGCTCGACTTCGACCCAGAAAAACCATAAGAGAAATCCGCCTAAGACGGCACCCCAATTATTGCCAGAACCACCCACAATAACCATAACCCATATAAGAAAAGTAAATCGAAGAGGTTGATAAGATTGGGGTGTCAACAGTCCATCAAGAGATGTCATCATAGCTCCTGCGATTCCACAAACAGCTGAGCCTAAGATAAACACTTGAAGGTGGCGTTTGGTTACGTCTTTACCCATCGCTTCGGCAGCTTCCTCATTGTCTCGAATTGCTCTCATCATTCTTCCCCATGGAGAGTTAAGAGCTTTTTCAGACATCCATAAGATGATGGCTAGCACTATGACAAAAAGGATCCCATATGAGAATTTTACATATAAGGAGGATGCTTCAATAACCTCCATTCCAAGCCAATTTACATTTTTTATGAAAGTCTCACTTTGTTGCAAGTCAACTTCATAAGCAGTAGGCCTTGGTATTCCAATCACGTTTTTTACACCGCGCGTTAACCAGTCCTCATTTTTTATTACAGCAATGATTATCTCTGCGATTCCTAAAGTTGCAATCGCTAAGTAGTCTGCTCTAAGTCCAAGAGATATTTTCCCAATTACCCAGGCTGCCCCAGCTGCGAATAAGCCGCCGACTAACCAAGAAAATAATACTGGTAAGCCTAAACCACCTAAGTACCCTTCTCCAGCAGGATTTATCTTTTCGATTATAGCCGCAGCCGGATCCAGCATTGCTCGGAAAAGAAAAAATCCACCAACGAGAACCACAATCATCAATATATTACGAAGTATTCCAGCCGGTACTCTCTTCCAAATTTGAGAAGCTGCAATGATAGTAACGGTGGCAGTGAGTAGAGCTGTGAGTATTCCGGGGCCTCCTGTTCTCCAGGCTTCTTCGACAGGAGGCATTGATGTGACTACTGCAGCGACTCCTCCTAGGGCAACAAAACCAACAGTCCCAATAGAAAATAGACCTGCATAACCCCACTGAATATTTACCCCAAGTGCCATAATTGCGGACAACAAACATAGATTTAAGAGGCCGAATGCTACATTCCAGCTCTGACTAAAGCCTACAATAATCAAGAATACAAATATCATACCAAAAAGTGAAATATTTCTGTAGTTCATGTCGATTGTCCTTTAAATAGCCCTGTAGGGCGGAATAAAAGAACCAATACTAAGATTGAGAAAGAGACAGCAAATTTATAATCAGTTGATAGAAGCTGAACTAGTGATGTAGGTGCCCAATCAGTTGGCAATATGTAAGTAAATACTTTTTTGTATGCATAAGTAAAAGATATTTCAGAAAATGCGATAACAAAGCCTCCAACTATTGCCCCAACAGGACTGCCCAAACCTCCAACCACTGCTGCTGCAAACATTGGTAGAAGTAGTTGAAAGTATGTGAAAGGTTTGAAAGTTTTATCTAAACCATAAAGAGTACCGGCAATTGTTGCTAAAATAGCTACTATGATCCACGTGATCATTACTACGCGCTCAGGGTTAATTCCTGATAACAAAGCCAAATCCTCATTATCTGAATAAGCTCTCATTGACTTACCTGTTCTGGTTTTATTTAAAAACCAGAATAGCGCTGCTACAACAATTATAGCAGTGACCAAGGTAATGCTTTGGGTAACTTTAATAGCAAGACCTTCTTTGAAACCGGTAATTGTTTTAAAATCACGTGCCTTGATTATGAATCTTGCTCCATCTGCAAATCTCTGATCTCCCGGACCAATGATGAAGCGTATTAATCCGTTCATTATAAACGTTACGCCTAGTGAAGCCATAACCAAAACTACAGGGGTGGATTTAGCTTTTCTGTAAAATTTATAAACAAATTTATCGGTAAGCAGCACGATTGCGATACACCCAATTATACCAAAGGGAAGTGCTAATAATGCTGTTGGAAGTGGATAGATCGATAGGCCCATCGCGGTGAACAGCCAGGTCATTAAAATTACTATCATCGTCCCAAATGCCATTGTTTCTCCATGAGCAAAATTAGAGAATCTAAGTACACCAACAACCAAAGTAATTCCTAATGCTCCTAAAGCTAACTGGCTGCCGTAAGCTATTGCTGGAACAATAATAAAGTTTGCTAAAACAATTAATGCATGAAGTATATCCATTAAACTACTTTCGAACCAGTTGTGTTACTAATTTGCAGGAAAATAATTAAATCCATTTTTTATCCTCCTAAGAAACTCTTGCGTACCTCAGGATCAGATAGCAGATTGCTACCTGTATCCGTAAAGCGATTCTCACCTTGCACAAGAACATAACCTTTATCAGCAATCTCTAATGCTTGCCGGGCGTTTTGTTCAACCATCAGAATTGATATTCCAGTCTTTGCAACATCTATTATTCTATCAAAAAGCTCATCCATAACAATCGGAGAAACACCTGCTGTGGGCTCATCAAGCATCAGTACCTTTGGTTGAGTCATCAAAGCACGCCCCACTGCAACTTGCTGCCTTTGGCCTCCTGAAAGTTCCCCAGCCGCCTGCCTTCGTCGTTCCTTCAAAATTGGGAATAGATCAAAAACCTGATTCATTGTTTCAGATATGTCGTCTTCTCTTAAAAAGGCACCCATTTCCAAATTTTCTTCAACTGATAAAGACGTGAATATGTTTTGGTTTTGAGGGACAAAAGCCATACCTTTAGCAACTCGATCTTGTGGTGATAAATTCGTAATATCTTCCCCATCAATACTCACTTGACCTGATCTCATGGTCAGCATTCCAAATATTGCTTTCATTGCTGTTGACTTTCCGGCGCCATTTGGCCCGACAATTACTGCTATTTCCCCCTTATTCACAGCAACGGTACAATCATGAAGAATATCGGCGCCTGTTCCATAACCGCCAGTCATTGCTTCTCCTATTAAGAACGGATTTTCATTCATAAGTTTTACCCGTACTAAAGAGAAGTGATAGATAAGCATACTTTTTCATTTATTTATCACCAGCTTTTACTTTATTCTTCAAACCTGTACCTAAATACGCCTCAATTACAGATTCATTGTTTTTGATTTGCTCAATTGTGCCTTGAGCTAAAACCTTGCCCTCGGCCATACAGATTACTGGATCACACAACTTAGAAATAAAATCCATATCATGTTCAATCACGCAAAAAGTATAACCTCGTTCTTTGTTTAGACGAATAATTGCATCTGCTATTGTTTTTAATAGTGTCCTATTTACGCCAGCTCCCACTTCATCAAGGAAAACCACTTTTGCTTCAACCATCATTGTTCGACCTAGCTCTAGTAATTTCTTTTGACCTCCAGATAAATTACCTGCAAGCTCATCGGCTAAGTGATCGATAGTTAAGAATTCTAATACTTCGTCAGCTTTTTGAATTATTTTTTCTTCTTCAATAGCAATTTGTTTTCTAGCTAACCATGTTTTCCATAAAGTTTCACCAGATTGCGCCCCTGGTACCATCAATAAATTTTCTCTAGCAGTCATTGAGGCAAATTCATGTGGTATCTGAAACGTTCGTAGTAGCCCTTTCCCAAAAAGCTCGTGAGGTGGCAGACCTGTTATGTCCTCACCTTCCATAGTAACTTTACCGCCAGAAGGTTCTAACACGCCCGCAATTACATTGAATAATGTTGTTTTTCCGGCACCATTTGGTCCAATTAAACCAGTAATTGATCCTTTTTTTATCTCCAAAGAGGCACCATCAACAGCACAAAATCCTCCAAAATATTTTTCAATATTTTCAACAGTTATCATACCAAGATGCCCTTACACAGAAAACAGCCCAAGTATTTGATCTTGGGCTGTTTTATTTTATTAAACTTCTTTAGTTTAACGATATTTCATCGTAGTGATTTTACCGCCTTTAATTTCAATTTGACGATAAGCACCAGCAGATTCACCTGGGCCGATAAGCTCAACCGCAGAGCCACCAACATAATCAATTTCTCCACCGTCTGCTAAGATTTTTAGACCTTTTGCAAGCTCTCCTGGGAATATTTTAACACCTGGAGCATTTGCAACATCCATTACCTTAGAAGCATAATCAGCTGAAGATGATGAGCCTGCTGCTTGCATTGCCAACATAATAAGCGCTGCTGCATCATAAGATTCCGGTGCGAATGGTGATGAACCATCGAAACCATTAGCTTCACCCATTGCTGCTACAGTCGCGGCACCTGGACTATCTGTGCCTGGATGTTGGCCTTGAGATCCATTGATGTCGTTCCCAAAGTTATCCTCTAAGTTGGTACTGATCATTCCGTCTGGAAAATGATAAAGGTCAAACGCACCTGTATCGATAGACGCTCTCATAATACCATCTCCACCTTGATCAACATATCCGGCAACAACCAGTAATTCACCACCTGCAGCGGCTAATGCGCCAACTTCAGCAGAGTAGTCTGCTTTGCCATCTTCATGAGCCAAGTTAATTGTTACTGTTCCACCTGCAGCAACGAAAGCAGATTCAAATGCATCAGCTAATCCTTTTCCGTAATCACTGTTAGTATATGTTACAGCTACAGATTTAACACCACGCTCCATGATAATTTCTGTCATGACCTGACCTTGACGAGCATCAGAAGGTGATGTGCGGAAAAATAGCCCGTCATCTTCTGCTGTTGAAAGAGCAGGTGATGTCGCAGAAGGTGAAATCATTACGATACCGTTAGGTCTTGCAACGTTTTGAAGCATCGCACCTGTAACTCCTGAGCAGTCACCTCCGACGATGCCACTAACTTTATCAGATGTAACAAGTCGTTCAGTAGCTGCAACAGCTGCTGCGCTATCTATACATGTTGAGTCTCCTCGAATGCCTTCAACTGTCGCACCACCTAAAAGAGCTCCACTGTCTGAAACTTCTTTCATTGCAAGTTCCGCAGCTTGAGCCATTGGTTGGGTTAGAGATTCAATTGGACCTGTAAAACCAAATACAATTCCTAGTTTAATGTCTTCCGCTGACGCAGCGCCAGCAATAAGAGCCGATGCCGTTGTGGCAATAAGCAGCTTTTTCATGTTTTTCTCCCTACATGATTAATTCAGAACCTTATTCTTATTGATTTTTTTTCAAAAAGAAAAGTACCGATTTTTACAAACTTCATTTTTTTTAAAATCAGCAGAGATTTTGTGATTCCTATCAGGATAGCATACTTGTAAGTTTAATACGGTTGTTAACCGATTTTTCTTATTTTACGAGGCTTTGGTGATGATACTTCGACTTCCTTGAGATCCACGTTCTCTATACGGTGTCGTGTTGTAATGTGATCTGTAACATTTTGAAAAATGTGATGGAGAGGCAAAGCCGCAAGCGAGTGCTACATTAATAACAGACATCTCTGTCTGCATAAGCAGATTACGTGCCTTCTGCAGTCTAAGTTCCATGTAGTATCTCTTTGGCGATCTATTTAAATACCTTCTAAAAAGCCTTTCTAGTTGCCTTGTTGACATGCCTACTTCTCGAGCTAAGATCGATGGGGAAATTGGTTCTTCGATGTTCTTTTCCATCATTTGGATGACTAATGAGAGTTTTGGGTGACGAACGCCAATTCGGGTCGGAATTGATAGCCTTTGACCATCTCTTTCCGTTCTAATAGCATTATATATTAGTTGGTCAGCTACAGTGTTTGCTAGATCTTGCCCTAGATCATCGGACACAAACCTTAAGATGAGATCTATAGAAGCAATACCTCCAGCAGACGAGCTTCTATTATCATCAACTACAAAAACAGATTTAGACAAGGCTACTTCATCAAACTCTTCTTCAAAACTATCGTAATTTTCCCAATGAATTGTGGCTGTTTTACCATTTAAAAGGCCAGCTTTTGCTAAGACATAACTGGCTGTACAAAGTGCGCCAATGTGGACACCTCGTCGTGCTTCTCGGCGCAACCAATTTAAAATCGCCTTGGTGGTATGATCTTTAACATTGATTCCGCCACAAATGATAATTGTATCACCTCGATTAGTTTCGTCCAAACCCATATCAACTTGAAAATTAGTACCTGCCGAACATTCTGCGGTTTGCCCATTTTCACTAGCGCTTTTCCACTCGTAAAACTCTGCGCTATGGTAGCGGTTTGCCAACCTTAATGGTTCAACCGCGCAGGCGTAGGAAATTAGAGAGAAATTATCCAGTAAAAGAAAAATAAATCTCTTTTTTTGAATTGGGCTTATTCTATCCATCATTTTCTACCATTATTTACAAAGATACTTATAGAATCATTTAACAATGTTTTATCCTATACACCAAAAACAGGTTTATAATTCTGGTTCAAGAGGTTAAGTAATATTTTATGAACCACGAGTGTGGCCAAAAATGTATTTTTGTTTGGGGTAGTTATGAATATGTGGAATAAATCTGATTGGCGTAAAAAACCCAGGGTGCAGATGCCAGATTATAAAAACATTGAAATATTAAAAGATGTTGAAAATCAATTGGGAAAATATCCACCACTAGTTTTTGCAGGTGAGGCTCGCAAACTGAAGCAGCAGTTGGGAAAAGTTGCAAATGGTGAAGGTTTTTTACTTCAGGGCGGTGATTGTGCGGAAAGTTTTGCTGAGTTCAGCGCTGATAATATTAGGGATACGTTTAGAGTAATGTTGCAGATGGCAGTTGTGTTGACCTATGGAGCAAAATGTCCAGTTGTGAGGGTTGGAAGAATGGCAGGGCAGTTCGCAAAACCTCGATCTTCCGATACTGAGACAGTGCAGGGAGTTCAATTGCCCAGTTATAGAGGTGACATCATAAATGATATCAGCTTTACTGAGGAGGCAAGAAAGCCCAATCCAAAAAGAATGTTGCAAGCATATGCTCAAGCTGCTTCCTCTTTAAATCTATTAAGAGCTTTTAGCACCGGTGGGTATGCTGATATTCATCAAGTACACAGTTGGACACTTGGTTTTTCAGATGGTGCAGGAGCAGAGAAATACCGAGCTGTGGCAAATAGAATTTCTGATGCTTTAGATTTTATGACAGCTGCGGGTTTGACTAGTGAGAATTCTCAGGCCCTTGGTTCTGTAGATTTTTACACTAGCCATGAAGCATTGTTATTAGAATATGAGGAAGCGCTTTGCAGAATTGATAGCACCACTGGATTGCCAATAGCAGGTTCAGGTCACCTAATATGGATTGGTGACCGAACCCGTCAACCAGACGGTGCTCATGTAGAATTCTGTAAAGGAGTGCAAAACCCTATTGGTTTGAAATGCGGTCCATCAATTTCAGCTGATGATCTCTTGCAATTAATTCAAACTCTAAATCCAGAAAACGAGCCAGGAAGGTTAACATTAATTGCTAGGTTTGGTGCTGGATCGGTTGGAGATCATCTGCCGGCTTTAATTAAAGCGGTGCAAAGTGAAGGAAGTAAAGTAGTTTGGTCATGTGACCCTATGCATGGAAATACAATAAAATCATCAAGTGGCTACAAAACTCGTCCGTTTGATAGCGTTCTACGTGAAGTTAAGGAGTTTTTTGCTATTCATAACGCTGAAGGAAGCCATCCTGGCGGAGTTCATTTTGAAATGACAGGTCAAGATGTAACTGAATGTACGGGTGGGTTGCGAGCGATATCCGATGAAAACCTCTCTGATCGCTACCATACTGCTTGTGATCCTAGGCTAAATGCAAGCCAAGCTTTAGAACTTGCATTTTTGGTTGCAGAAGAAATTTCCGAAAGAGATGGGTTGTATGAAAAATAATCGGCGGGGAGTGTTAATTATTTTGTCCTCTCCTTCTGGTGCAGGAAAGTCCTCCATTGCCAAATTACTAATGGAATGGGATAGAAATATTGTATTTTCGGTTTCATCTACTACGAGAGATCCAAGACCAGGTGAAAAGAATGGTAGAGAATATAATTTTACTTCCATGATTGAGTTCAAAAATTTAGTTAAATCGGACAAGATGTTGGAACACGCTGAAGTCTTTGGTAATATGTATGGGTCTCCAATAAAGCCAGTAAAAGAAGCTATTGGTCGGGGTAGTGATGTTTTATTTGATATTGACTGGCAAGGTGGTCAGCAAATAAATAACTCTTCTTTAAAGAATGATGTAATTAGCTTTTTTATCTTACCCCCATCTATAGCCGCTCTTGAACAACGCTTGTTAAATCGTGCACAGGATTCAAGTCAGGTGGTTCAAAAAAGGATGAAAAAAGCTCAATCTGAAATTAGCCATTGGGATGAGTACCAGTATGTATTGGTAAATGATGTTTTAGAAGATACTGGGAATACCATCAAAAATATCTTGATTGCTGAGCGAATGAAAAGAAACCGACAGCCAAAACTAGCGCAACATGTCGAGAATTTACAAAAAGAATATCTGAAATATAAGAAATCGGTTTAATGAGTATCTATGCGCTAAATGATATTTTTCCTGTTCTACCTGAAGATAACAATTATTGGGTAGCTTCGGATGCAAATATTGTTGGCAATGTTATTTTGAATCCGGGAGCTTCAGTGTGGTTTGGAGCTACTGTTAGAGGTGATAATGAAAAGATAATCATAGGAGAAGGTACCAATATCCAAGAAAATAGCGTACTACACACGGATCATGGATTTCCCTTGACGATTGGGAAAAATTGTACGGTTGGGCATAAAGCGATGTTACATGGGTGTACCATTAATAATAACACACTTATTGGAATGGGAGCCACAATTCTTAATGGTGTAATTGTCGGAGAAAACTGTCTCATTGGTGCTTGTTCCTTAATTCCGGAAGGTAAAAAAATTCCAGCAGGATCCTTAGTAATGGGAGTACCTGGAAAAGTTGTCAGAGAGCTTGATTCTTCTTCTATAGAACGCATTAGAAACTCAGCTTTGTGGTATCAAAAAAATATGTTGCGATTTAAAAATGAATTATCCAAAATTAGGTGAATTTAGTTTGATGATTAAGCATTTACAAACTTTATTTTAGACTTACTTATAAGTAGTAAAGTTAGAAAATTAGGCAAATTGCCCATTAAAGAAAGTTCAAAACAAGATGTATGATCTTGAAAATATTAGAAATGATTTCCCTATTTTGGGCAGAGAAGTTCATGGTAAGCCTCTGATTTATTTAGATAATGGCGCTTCGGCTCAGAAGCCATTATGTGTAATTGAATCTGTTACAAACTCTTACTCTCATGAATACTCAAATGTTCATCGTGGCTTGCATTACTTATCAAACTTAACAACTGAAAAATATGAAAGCGTGAGAGAAACGGTAAGGAAGTTCTTGGGTGCGAGTGAGCAAGAAGAGATTTTGTTAAATTCAGGAACCACTGAAGGAATTAATACGATCTCGTATGGTTGGGCTGCGCCAAGGTTAAAAGCTGGAGATGAGATTATCTTATCGGTTATGGAGCATCATGCAAACATAGTTCCCTGGCATTTTTTAAGAGAGCGTCAAGGGGTTGTCCTGAAGTGGGTAGAGCCGGAATCCGACGGAGAATTTGATCATAAGAAGTTGTTAAGCCAAATAACGCCTAGAACAAAATTAATCGCCATCACGCAAATGTCCAATGTTCTTGGTACTGTTGTAGACGTAAAGGCCATATGTGAAAGTGTCAAAGATACTGGTATTGCTGTTCTTGTTGATGGCAGTCAATCAGCCGTTCATATGCCGGTAAATGTACAAGATATTGGGTGTGACTTTTTTACAATAACAGGCCATAAATTATATGGACCGTCCGGATCAGGTGCAGTTTTTATAAGAAGGGACAGGTTAGCTGAAATGCAGCCATTTATGGGTGGCGGTGATATGATTAAAGAAGTAAGCAGAGATCTTGTCACATACAATGACTCACCACACAAGTTTGAGGCAGGGACCCCCTCAATTGTTGAAGCGATAGGATTTGGAGTGGCCCTTGAATATTTAATGAAGATTGGGATGGGCAGCATCCAGCTTTATGAGAAGTCTCTGAAGGAATACGCAGAAAAACAGTTTGATCAATTAGATTGGTTGTCAATTCAAGGAAACGCGTCTGAAAAAGGGGCGATTTTTTCCTTTACCATGAAAGGTACTGCGCATGCACATGATATTTCAACTATAATTGATCGACGTGGCATAGCCGTACGCGCTGGGCATCATTGTGCTCAACCTTTAATGAAACATTTGGGTGTTAACGCCACGTGTCGAGCCAGTTTCGGTATGTATAATAGTACGACTGAAATAGACGAACTTATATCATCATTGAAGTTTGCATATGATATCTTGGGGTAATATTATTTTAAATTAAATTATATGATAGTTATTGGTTTATTTTGAAAGGCGAAAATTGGATGGATATAGTAATAAGAGAGTTGGAGCCTTCAGATTTTGAAGGTTGGAGTGAATTATGGAAACAATATTTGGATTTTTATGAAACCCAATTACCAACTAGAGTTTATAAGACTACCTTCTCTCGTCTAATCAGTAATGATTCCAAAAACCAAAATGCTTTTGTAGCTTCGGTTAATGGCGACTTGGTTGGGTTGGTGCATTACATTTATCACGATGATACTTGGAGAATTGAAAAGACTTGCTACCTTCAAGATTTGTATGCGTCACCAAGTGTTCGCAACATGGGAGTGGGTAGAAAGTTAATAGAAGCGGTTTATAGAGCAGCTGATCAAAATAATACGCCATCGGTTTATTGGTTAACAGCAGAATCAAATGAAACTGCTAGGAAATTGTATGATAGGATTGCAAACTTAAGCCCATTTTTGGTTTATGAGAGGTAGATTAGGGATCTAACTTTGGGAATGAATGTAATCAAAGCCAAAGAGCTTATAAGAGATTTACACAAAATTTGGAATTTTAATCTAATAAGTGAAATTCCGAATATTTATGCGCATGATTGTGTTGTTCATTGGTCCAAAGGTAACAAGCCATCAACTTCACTGGGACATGATGGAATAAGAAAAGCTATAGAGGAAACATTAAAATCTTTTCCAGATTGGTGTGAGGAAGTTGTTGAAATCATTGCTGAAAATGATAAAGTGGTAACGCGCTACGTCTCAACAGGAACACATCTTGGCACCTATCAAGGTATTGTAGCAACTGGCAAAAAAATAAAGGTAGATGAGATTTCACTTTTCCGTTTGACGGAAAATAAGGTTGCTGAACAATGGTGTTTCGTCGACGATTTAGCGCTTATAGGTCAACTCAAAAGGTAAATAACTTAAAAGTATTATTTTGTCGCAGATCCAGCTATTTACATTTTTTGTCAGATACGTTTTTAGTCGCAGGAATTGGAAGGCTCATTTATGATAAACCAAACCATAAAAATGTTTCATGCTAAATCTTTTTCTCATTTAGTACTTATTTTTTGCGTTTTTGCTGTTACTGGCAGCTCATCTGTTTTAGTAACAGAACCGATTATTAAGTTAATAAATCTCAAGAGTTTGATTGATTTTTATCCAATATATTTAATTGTGAAGATTGTTCTTGTTTTAGTTTTTTATAATATTTTGTTAATTATTTTTGGTACGTTGGCTGGGCAATTCAAATATTTTTCTAATATGCAAAAAAAGTTTCTTCGTAGAATAAAAATTCTCAAATAATTGATTTATTAGTGGCAAGAATAAAATTATTTCAATGTGCGTAAGCTTGTTCGTCAACATGCTCCAACCACTCTGCCACTCTTCCATCTATCGCTTCCTGAATTGCTATATGCGTCATTGAGTTAGTAGATGTTGCTCCATGCCAGTGTTCTTCATTAGGTGGAATCCATACTGTATCTCCAGCATTTATTAACTTTGGTTTATCATTTCTCAAGCAAATTAAGCCAGTGCCATGAATTACGTATAATGTTTGTCCTAATGGATGAGTGTGCCATGCAGTCCGTGCTTTGGGTTCAAACGACACTCGAAGTGCTCTAACGCGTGCTGGTTCAGGCGCTTCAATGATGCTGTCTTGAAAGACTTTGCCTGTGAACCAGTTTTCTGACGCTTGCTTTGTCGGACGTGCATTTGCTGAAATTATTTTCATTTTGTATGCCTATCTTTTGTTCTAAGGAATTATTATATGATTTTAATTGATGAATTCAAAATAACATAACATGTAATGTGGAGTCGATAAATGGGAGATAAAATGACTGAATTAAATGAGGATATTTTACGAGAACTGTATGGAGAGGTAAGTTCTGTAGCTGCAGTCAAAACAATTAATTATTTAGATAATAATTGCTGTAAATTTATTGAGAATTCGACATTTTGCACTTTAGCAACTTCTGATGGGGTTAATTTGGATGTATCTCCCAAAGGTGATCCAGCTGGTTTTATAAAAGTACTGGATAATAAAACGTTAGTTATACCAGATCGCCCTGGAAATAACCGTATTGATGGGCTTTTAAACCTTCTAAAGCATCCTAAAATCGGATTGCTATTTCTTATACCAACTGTTGACGAAACATTAAGAATTAATGGGACTGCAGAGATTATCATTGATCCGGATTTTTGTGAAGAATTTTCTTTAAAGGGTAGGGTCCCAAAATCTGTTACAAAAATAATTGTCGATGAAGCATTTTTACATTGTGGTAAAGCCCCATTGCGAGCTGGATTATGGAGTCCTCAAACCTGGCCTAAAAAGAGGCCTGTACCTAATCTCTATGAAATGGTCAAAGGGCACGCTAAAGGACACTCAGTTCCAGATCTGTCACAAGATCAAATTGAAGTCAGTTATAATGAAACCCTATATTGAGCATCCAAAGGTCTTTAGTTATTTTGACGCCTCAGTGCTTGAGCCATACAGTGGATTCCGCCTCCTGTTTTTGATATTTCTGAAGTATCGACACTAGCTACTTCAAAACCTCTTGCCTTTAATTCTTCAATCAAAGTTTTTGAAGAAGTTGGGGCAATTACTCTATCATTTCCAAGTGACATAAAATTACAGCCAAGTGCCATTGTGTCCTTAAATGGAACATCAATAATTTCATGTCCTTTCGATTTAAGCCAAGTCACAATCTCTGGTTCTGTACACGCCAAACAAACCGCGGTTAATTTGTCAGCAATGGGCACTACCATTAAATCTATGTGCACATAATATTCATCGATAAATGCTAGCCGAGTTTCCCAGCCTTCTGAGTCAAACCAACTTTTTACTTGTCTTGCTCCTTCTTCTTGAGTTCGAGCACCGCCACAGCCAATTAACACACAACCTTCTTCAATTACATTAAAGTCTCCTCCTTCAAATGTACCGGCAGTAACCATGTCGTAAATCGGTATACCGAGAGATTGATAGGCTCTTATAGCAGCATAATTTTCTCCTCTCCGCCACCAATTTGCCATAGCTGTTATAATTGGACCATAAGGGGTCATAACAGAACTATCGCGTGAATATACTTGCATTGGAAGTTCTGGCTCGGGTTCAAGCATATGAATGTTGACGTTAAAGTGTTCATAAGCTGATACGAGTTCTGCGTGCTGTGCCTGAGCGACCTGTATATTGCATGGCGCCTCTCGTAAATGTTTTCTAGATAGACTAGAGGTCGATAAATGACGTAAATGCGCGGGAGATCCCAATAACACATCAGTTAAAGTATCAGTTTCATTCCTAAAACCAAATGTACTTAATTTTGGTGTTTTTCCATTTGATACCCGGCGCCTTAAGCTAAAAGGTTCAGATGCGTTTTGCAAATCCAGCATCATTTAAAATCTCCATTTTCTTAAAATTATAACCCAGAATGTGCGCTATTATATTACTTATGTCAAAGTCAATTTGTAAGCTTGTCAGTTAATTCTGCCATTCATTCCAGGGTATTTCTCGGCCTGGATAGGCCACATTGGAAAAATTCCACCTTGTGCAAAGCCATTCTTTTAATTTGGAAAAAATAATTCGATCTAAATTCTTTTTTAGCTCGCTTTGCCTGACCCACATAACCGCCTCAGCATCATAAGCCTGTTTTTTAGATGGATTGATATAAATAGCTCCGAGACACTTACTTTCGTCTAAGGACATAATTGTGTATGTAAAAGATTTTCTGAGTTCAAATTCTTTTTGATGCCAACCTAGGTCAACAAGGTTTTCTTCAAGAGTGAGATCTTTGGGCCAATCATCCCCTGGCCCAAAGGTTCCCATTAGATGATCAACGCTACTCATGACCGCTTCATAATCCTTTATTAAATCATGAATAGTTAACTTTCTGATAAGGAAGTTTTCCGTAATTAAATTATCTGGTATGCAAAAATTTTCTGGTATAAACAGTTTTGGCATTATTCAATCTGTAATTCCTTAGTCACGGCTTCAATGCTCTCCCGTAGGATATGACCAATATCATCAATATTTTTGTTAGATAAGATAAGAGTAGGCGACAAAATTAAAATATTCCCTAATGGGCGTGCAATTAGGCCTCTTTTTTGAGCATGCTGCTGAAGACGAAGGGCTACGTTTTTTTCTTCCGCAAACGCAAGTTTTGTTTGTTTGTTCGCAACGAACTCAATGCCCATCATAAAATGACTTCCTCTTACTTCACCTACGATATCCAAGTCAGATAAGTCTCGTAGTGTTTTTTCAAAATACTTTCCGGTTGTTTGAACTCGTTCTGGAATTTTTTCTGTTTCTAAAATTTCAATATTTGCTAATGCGGCTGCTGCGGCAGCTGGATGGCCAGAGTAGGTCATGCCATGTAAAAATCGGGCGCCAGGTTCAGAAATTACATCATATATCTCATCTGAGATAATTGTTGCTGCAAGTGGTTGGTATCCAGAAGTTAATCCTTTTGCAGTATTAATTATATCTGGCTGCATATTATATTTATCTTTTGAAGCAAACATATGACCCAACCTCCCAAAAGCGGTAACAACTTCATCTGCTATATATTTTATTTCATGCTCTTGAGTAATTTTATGCATTCTTTGGTGATAACCATCTGGAGCAACAATTATTCCACCTGCTCCCATCAAGGGTTCAGCAATGAAAGCAGCAATATTTTCTGCGCCGATATTATGAATGCTGTCAAGCATATCCTGCGAAAGAACGTCAAGGAACTCTTCGTCTGTCATATTATCAGCCTCACGATATGCGTACGGAGATTTTAAATGGTGTACAAGGGTTTGTTCAGTATCCCAGCCATCACTATAGGAAGGAGTTGTTAGTGCCATCGCTAAATGTGTGGAGCCGTGGTAAGCGCCAATTCTAGATAATATTTTCTTTTTGTTAGGCTGTCCTTTTCTATTGTAGTAATGATGAAGTATGCGGACTGATGTGTCATTTGCTACCGATCCTGAGTTACTAAAATAGACCCTATTTAGGTGACCAGGAGCAAGTTGTGCTATTTTTTCTGATAAAGCTGCAGCGGTAGGGTGAGTAAAATTATAAAAAGTGGAATAATAATCAAGGGTTTGAAGCTGTTGGGTTATAGCTTTAATTATCTCCTTTCGACCATGCCCCACATTCACACACCATAGACCTCCAATCCCATCAATTAGTTTATTACCGTCACTATCAGTTACAAATGCTCCATCTGCTTCGACAATTACGGTGCGAGCGTTAGCTTGTTTCAAGCCATTTAAGTCAGCAAAGGATTGGATCAAATGAGCATCTTTGGTGAGAACTTCATCTGTATTTAATTTATTCATATTAACCCCCAGTATACAATGGTCAGGTTAAACCTACCCATAGTTAGTAGTAAGTGTAAATAGATTCGCTTATTGAAAAAAATAGATATTTACAGACAACATTAAAGAGGCCATTGTTCGAGCTTAGAGCTATCTTTAATTGGGGATTATTATGGACACTTTGAATCAGATGTTAAATTCCGAAGCACTTCATTGGCGTTGTATTGGCCCTCCTAGAGGAGGAAGGGTAGTGGCCGTATCAGGGGATTATCAAGATCCCATGACATTTTATTTTGGTGCATGCGCTGGAGGTATTTGGAAAACCACTGATGGTGGGACTTATTGGGAATGTGTATCGGATGGTTATTTGAAAAGTGCAACAATTGGTGCTTTAGCCGTTGCTCCGTCAGATAGTAATGTAATTTACGCAGGAACAGGTGAAACAACGATCAGAATCGATGTGTCATTTGGAGATGGAATGTATAAGTCAACTGATGCAGGGAGAACCTGGAAACATATTGGTTTAAAAGGAAGTAAACAAATTGGAGAAATAAGAGTACATCCAAATAATCCCGATCATGTTTATGTTGCAGCTTTTGGTGATGCATTTGGTCCAAGCTCCGAGCGTGGTGTTTATCGTTCTTTAGATGGTGGAGAAAACTGGGAACGTATCTTATATCAAAGTGAAAAAGCAGGCGCTATTGATATTTCAATAGATCCTACAAATCCACGGATTTTGTTTGCTGCCATGTGGGAGGCTAACAGAAAATTTTGGCATTTATCTTCTGGAGGACCAGGGAGTGCATTATTTAGATCATTAGATGGTGGAGATAACTGGGAGGAAGTCTCTTTAAATAATGGTTTTGCAAAAGGTATTTTAGGAAAAATCGGTGTTACAATATCCGCTGCAAAACAGGGTAGAGTTTTTGCTCTGGTTGAGGGAGATGATGACAATACTGGTTTATTTATATCAGAAGACTATGGTTTGAGTTGGAAGTTGCAATGTCCAAATCGAGATTTGATTCATCGACCTTGGTATTATACGCATATTTTTTCTGATCCCAAAAATGCAGACACCCTTTATGTAACAAACTTTCAAATGTGGAAATCTACGGATGGTGGAGTATCATTTCATGAAATCACAACACCTCATGGAGATAATCATGATCTTTGGATAGATCCTTTAAATCCTAAAAGAATGATAGAAGGAAATGACGGTGGTGCCTGTGTAAGCTTCAACGGTGGGGAAAGCTGGTCCACAATCTATAATCAAAATACCGCCCAATTTTACCGAATGGATATTGATAACCAATATCCATATCGTGTTTACGCTACCCAACAGGATAACACTTCTATATCCGTTCCGAGCCAAACTGAATGGGGAATGATTACTTTTGGCGATAGCACTCTACCAGGAACTGGAGAGAGTGGTTTTATAGCAGTGCATCCTAAAGATCCAAATATTGTATATATTGGAGCGGTTGGTTCAAGTCCTGGAGGAAATGGTGCTCTTCAGCGATATGACCATAAATCAAGGCAGATGAAATTAATAAATGTATGGCCGGAGGAATCTACGGGTCTTGCACCTCGTGATCTAAAATATCGTTTTGCATGGACTTTTCCAATAATTTTTTCACCTCATGATACCGGAACAATTTATGTTGGAGGTAATCATGTATTCAAAACTCAAAATGAAGGAATGAGTTGGGAATGCATCTCACCAGATTTAAGTCGAAATGATATCGAAAAACTTGATTTTTCAGGAGGTCCTCTAACTCGAGATAGTGCTGGAGCAGAACAGTATGCCACATGCGCATCAGTGGTCGAGTCTGTTCACCGGAAGGGTGAGTTGTGGGTTTCAACAGATGATGGTTTAGTTCATGTAAGTAGAAATAGTGGAGAAAGTTGGGCAGATATTACGCCAAATGCTATGCCAGAATGGGCATATGTTGGTAATGTTGAAATATCTCTACATGATGCTGACACTGTATATCTTTCTGCGACTAGGTTTAAATTGTCAGATTATAAGCCGTATTTGTTTAAGAGTTGTGATAGTGGAAAAACTTGGTCAATTATTTCTGATAATCTACCTCAAGATGAAATCACAAGGGTAATTCGTTCAGATACTGAAGTACCTGGTTTGCTATTTGTTGGAACCGAAACAGGTATTTTTGTATCGAATGATGATGGTAATAAATGGGAACGAATGAACGGAAAACTTCCTGTTGTTCCTATTTATGATTTAAAAATAAAAGATAATGATTTGGTTGTAGCGACACATGGACGTTCATTTTGGGTTTTGGATGATATAACTCCATTGCGCAATGCAATAAAAGATGAGAAAACTTTTGAACTTTTAAGCCCTCGAGTAACTGTACGCCAAAACATTCATTGGAGTGCTGGAATTTTTAATGGAGATGGTAAAGATTATAGTCCAGCATTTGGAGTGCCTGGAACATCTTACATGTTTGAACGAAGTGATGGAGTAAAAGAAAGAAAGTATTTAGATACAGGAGAAAATCCACCCTTAGGCGCGATCATTTATTATTGGGTAGGGGCTGATAAAGTTGGAAAGTCTGTAAAATTGTCAATTAAAGATGAGTCTGGAAAAACAATTGCCACCTGTGATGCTGGAAAAGAAAAAGAAAATGATAACAGGAAGCCAAAGTCGACCTTCGGATTAAACCGTTTCATTTGGGATTTAACGGAGGATGGTCCAACTAGTTTGGATCAAAGTTTGAAAACAAAAAAATATGAACCATTCTCAAAAGATGGTGGGGGACCTGCGGGAGCAAGGGTGAAACCAGGAAATTACAAACTAGTTTTAGATATTGACGGTGAAACCAGAACCAGCAAATTAGAAGTAATAATTGACCCAAGGATATGTGTTTCAGATGATGATCTAGCAGAGCAACATAAACTATATTCAGATGTTGTGGACAAGCTTTCTGAATTAAATATAGCCGTGAATCGCACAAGATTAATGAAGCAGCAACTTCAAAGCATGCATAAAATCATGCCAGAGGAAAGTAAACGCATTGATAAACTGACTGATGCTTTAGATAATTTAGAAGGTAAGTTAATTGATAATAAAAGAGAAACCCCTCGAGATGTTTTGCGTCATGAAGCTGGATTAGATGATACGTTGATTAATCTACTTTGGGTAATAAAAATAGCAGATTCAAAGCCACCATTGCAAACTAAAGAAGTTGCTGAAGACGTATTTGAACAAGTCGATAAGATATTAGTCGACCTAGAAAGCATAGTAAATAATGATATAGTTAGTTTCAATGAGTTAATCGCTAAAGCCAGTCCACCAGCTATTTCGGCAAAAAGTATTGGTGCTCCAAAGACCGGGTGGTAATAATTTGAAAAATACAGTTATTTTTAAAACATATTGAAAATTTGTATTGATGTATAGCAACTTAGCTAAAATATTTTTAGCAGATTTTGTGGTTCGCTGTTTTTATCAAATTGGCAAGACACCATTATTACCACTATTTGCGGCTTCAATTGGTGCAAGTGAATTCATCATAGGATTTATTGTATCGGTCTCCACAACAACAGGGATAGTTTTAAAACCAATATTTGGCATTCTTTCTGACCGCTGGGGAAGAAAATTGTGGTTATTGATCGCTACGGCAGTATTTTCTCTAACTCCCTTTTTATATTGGTTTATTAGTTCGGAAACTGAATTAATTTGTTTAAGGTTATTTCATGGTATTTCTACTGCCATCTTTGGGCCAGTTAGCTTAGCATATGTAGCGATGGGAAACTCTAATGCTGTTGGTGAGCGTATCGCATATTTTGGAATGTCCAGATTGCTTGCGTCACTTATTGCCCCACTTATTGGTGGACTTTTGCTAACATTTTTAAGCTATGAAGCAGTTTTTTTACTTATTGGCCTTTGTTCACTTTTCGCCATGTTTCCAATTTTTTGGTTGGATGAAACTGAGCGATATCCTAGTAATTCGCGGTTAACTATTCGGACCCAATTTTACCAGTCACTATACCATAGTTTAAAGTTGCCTACTGTTTGGTTGGCTGGTTTTTTAGAGCTACTGCTTTATGTGATATTATATGCTGTGAAAGCTTTTTTGCCCTTGTTTATTGTATTGCGTGAGGGAGGAACGGTAATGGATGCAGGACTATTTTTCTTTGTTCAAGAATTAATTCATTTCATAGTTCGTCCGTACGGGGGTAAATTATTTGATAAAAATGCTCAATCAAGAGCTATTATTTTTGGGGTAATTTTTATTGCATTGAGCTTAACTCTGTTAAGTAATTTGCCTTATAATTTTTTACTAATTTCAGCTATTTTTTTGGGTGTGGGTCAGGGATTGGTTTTGCCTTCCAGTGTGGCTTTGCTGTCAAGATCTAGTGAAAAACAATTTGTTGGCGCTGCTATGGGTATTTATGGTGCATTAAGAAATATTGGAAAGGTTATTGGTCCTATAATAGCGGGAACACTATTAATTTCATTTGACTACGACATAGTGTTTTACATTTTTGCAATTACCATAATGTTTTTTTTAATTTTATCTCTCCCATTTTGGATTAGAATAAGAAAGACAGATAAATAAATTTTGCTATATTTTATTGGTAAATTGTTCACCTAACTTTACTTTAACACCTTTATTGACAAATAGATGGTATCCAATGCAGAAATTATTGAATTTAATAACATTTGAGAGGCAACCATGGAAAAGACTGTTATAGTTAAAGAGAGCGAATGTGACTGGAATTTTGATTCTGCCTTTCCTGGCTTACATTATAAGTTGTTAATAGACTCAACTAAAATTAAAAATCATGGCCTGTCTTTAGGTTCTATTGAATTGGTGCCAGGTGGAGAGTTGCCGCTTCATCACCATAGTCCACAAGAAATTTACATAATTAGAAAAGGAAAAGGTTTACTTTTAAGTAACACTGAGACACGTGAAGTTTATCCAGATACGAGTATATATATTCCTAAAAATGAAAAGCATGGACTTCGGAACATAGGGGATGAAAGTTTACTAATCTATTGGATTTTCCCAACTGATTGCTGGGAAGAAGTTAAATATTTGTATTCTGATTGAATTTTTATCAATTTTTTCTGATTAAGTCGTCTAGACTTGATCTCCAGGCATCTAGTGCATTTTTTGAATTCAAAGATTTGTTAAGTATTTCTGTAATTCCGCCGGGGGTTGTGACACCTGAGATGATCTCATCAATAGTTTTGTCAGTTTTTGAAAGCATTTCTAAGTTAGCTTTTAAGGTTTCGACTACTAGGTCTTTAGCAAACTCAGGTTTTACACCATTCTCTTCAAACCAATTTGTTAGTGTGCGGATAAACGGAAAACTCGCTCCTGAGATGGCGCCAATTGTAGCAGAAACTTCAAATTCAAATTTATTTTTACAAATAAAAACTGGACCTAGATAACCTAAAAAAGCTTCCCAATATGCTTGCTCTGGAAAAAGTAGACTAGGCCCAATATTATAAGAATTAGCATAACCAGGCATCATGGTCGTATGCACTGAATTGATTTTTGTCACTTTACAAATGGCTTCCTGATTTATTCCTGCGATGGCTGAAAGAAGTGTATTATTTTCGCCGAAGCTTAATGTGGCTAATTCTTTTAGTGAATTTTTAGCAGGTAGACAAATTAAAATATTCTCACATTTTGCAATAACATCTTGGTTGTCTTTTGCAATTTCTACCTTGAATCTATCTTGCAAACTTAATGCTACTGATTTGGATCTTGGCGATACGACAAATTTATATGGTGCATCAATTTTATAAATACCAGTAATAATATATTCAGCTAACTGACCTGTTCCAATTATACCTATCTTTTTTTGATCACCCATTATTTTTAGACATGCATTTCGTCCAATGTTTCGGCAATAGCTCGCGCTGTAACTTCAATATCTTTTTCAGTATGAACTATAGAAGACAATGAATGAAGAGTGGCTGAGGGATTCATATAAATCCCTTTGTCAAAAAGCTTAAGAGCAAAGTCTCTAAATTTTATTCGATCTACGGTTTTGCAAAAATCTCGATAATTTGATATTTCGTCTTGATCTGTAAAAAAGATTTGAAACATAGAGTTTACACCCTGGCAAATTACATTTTGTTTGTTATTTTTTCTACAAATCGCTTGAATTTCTGCTGTTAATTTTAAACCTAAGTCTTCTATTTTCTTAAAACCAGCTTTCTCATCTGATAACATGGTTGTCAGCATAGTCTTGCAGATATGAAGAGCTAATCGGCCAGCATTATGTGTTCCAAAATGCAAAACTTTTCCCCACTCTAAGCCAGACATTACTTCATCTGATCCCCCGATAGCAGCCATTGGAACACCACCGCCTAGCGCTTTTCCATAAGTTACCAAGTCTGGTTTTAGTCCATATAGCTCAGCACAACCACCTGCAGCTACCCTAAAACCTGTAACTGTTTCATCCAAATAAAAAAGAGCACCATATTTATGACATAATTCTTGCATTTTATTTAGGTATCCTGGGGCAGGGGCAATAACGCCCATGTTTGACATGACACCTTCTGTGACAACGCAGGCTGCATCTCGCCCATGTAGGGCCATAGCGCGCTCTAGTGCTTCTACATCATTCCATGGCACAACTATTGTATCCATCCAACTTTCTTCTGTCATGCCAGAACTGTCAGGTATTCTAATTGGTGAATTGGGGTGTCCTAAAGCTGTTATAGGTTGGGGATTACTATTTATGAGAACAGCATCCCACCAACCGTGATAGTGACCCTCAAATTTGATAATTTTTCTTCGCCCTGTGTGTCCTCGAGCTAGTCGGATAGCAGCCATTGCAGCTTCTGTTCCAGTATTAGCAAATCTTATTTTTTCCACATGAGGCAGCAATTCGACGAGAATTTCTGCTACTTCTACTTCGACTTCTAATGCTGTTGCAAAATGGCTTCCACGCGCAATTTCTTTAGTTACAGTTTCAACAATCTTGGGATGGGCATGGCCCAATGGCAAAGCTCCAAATGCCATCATCCAATCTATATATTCACGACCATCTACATCATATAGTCGAGAACCTTCGCCGTGAGACATATAACGTGGGGTTGTCCCAAATGCTGCTGGTCCTCTTGATGCAGATGAAACGCCTTCTATAAGAACTTTGGAACCTCTTTCAAATAGACTTTGTGATGTGTTTATTGCCATTTGTGAAAATCCTTAATTTTAATTTGTCTAATAGTTCTTATGTTTGATTATTTATTGAGGCAAGTACTAATAGTTTTGAAAACGAGCAATATTTAGCGATGGGGTTGTTAAGTGTAGATGATGTTTACTTAATTTGAATTTTATAATTTTCCATCAAGTGTTAGTAGCTCTTTGTATAAGTCAGTTCTTCTATCCCTAAATAGTCCCCAATTTCTTCTGAACAGATGGTTTTTTTCGATATCTATTTCAGCAATCAGAATTTCTTCCTTGTCTCTGCTTGCTTCTTTTAAAATTTCACCAGTGTGATCGCAAATAAATGAACGCCCATAAAAACCGTTTGATTGGTTTTTAACCTCTTCTACTCCTATTCGGTTAGATGCCACTACTGGAACAATATTAGATGCTGCGTGACCTTGCATCGCTCTTTGCCAAGCGTCTGAGCTATCGTATTCAATCCGTAATTCGTTGCCAATCGCTGTAGGGTAAAAAAGAATATCTGCTCCTTTTAATACCATAATTCTTGCGGCTTCTGGAAACCACTGATCCCAACAAATGCCAATTCCTATTTTACCAAAATTGGTATTCCAGACTTTAAAGCCAGTATTTCCGGGATTAAAGTAATATTTTTCAAGATATCCAGCTGCATCTGGAATATGAGATTTTCTGTAATTTCCTAAGATTGTGCCGTCACTATCAATAACAGCTATTGAGTTAAAATAGGCATTATTTGATTTTTCAAAATAACTTATAGGTAATACCACATTTAATTCTTTACAAAGAAGCGACATTTCTTCGAGTACTTGGTTGTTTTCGAACGTTTGAGCCAATTCAAATATTTTTTCATCATATTCTATACAGAAATAAGGGCTTTGAAAAAGTTCTTGTAATAAGATGACATTAGCTCCTTCATGAGCTGCTCGTTTTATTATATTCTTTGCTTTTTCAAGATTTTTACTTAGTTCCCAACTACACGACATTTGTGTCGCTGCTACATTGACTTTCATAAAAGGCTCCTAACGCATTACTTTTGTAAACAGGTTTTTATCTAAACGTGCACAAAATTTTATTAAATAATATTATTTTTAAAATTATCTTAAAGTTATTAATTCAGAAATTAAGTAAATATAATCCTCCAGTCAAATATGTACCTTTTTCTTTTCGAAGATCAGTTTTAGAAAAATGAGCTATTGAATAGTCATATTTTTTACAAAGATCTTCTATATATTTTTTTGAATGGGAATATCGACCAGAGCTTTCAAGGCAAAAACCTGTTTTTTCAGTGTGTTCTGTGGAAAAAGCTAATTTTCCTGGTCGCTTATTTCTTGACTTTATTAGTTGAAATACTTGTGCAAGGTCACCTAAGTAGATGAAGACGTCTGCTGAAAAGAAGTAATCAAAATCTAAATTTGCATTAGATAAATATTCATTGATTTCAATGTGAGTTAATTTATCATAAATATTTTTGAATGTTGCCTGCTCAAGCATTGCTTGTGATAGGTCAATCCCTTCAAGCCGTTCACAAAAGCCTCTGGCTTCTGACCCTAATAAACCAGTACCGCAACCCAAGTCCAACACAGATCCTAGTGTATTATTACCATGCATTTTTTTTGCGATACCTAAAAGAATTTTTGGAGTTTTATAGTCTAGTTTATCAACAAGAGAGTGATCGAAATTTTTCGCATGTTTATCAAATAAGTTCTCTATATATTCTCTTGGCGCTTCAGTAGTGCTTTTTCCGGTCAATGCCGAAAGCATATGTTTTGCTTCAGCATAATTTGGTTTGATAGTTAAAGCTTGGTTGTAAGCTTGTATTGCCTGCTCAATTATACCTTGTTCTTTAAATGCATCTCCAAGGTTATAATAAGCTTCTGAATATTCGTTATTTATTGATACAGCAGTGTTAAAAGCTCTCGTTGCTTCTTCTAACTTTCCTTGCTCTTGAAGGGCGATACCTAAATTATTATGAGCTTCAGGAAAATTGGGTTTGACTTGTATGGCCTGATTAAACGCTTCTATTACTTCTATCAATTCGCCATCTTTTTGCAAAGCAATACCCATATTGTAATATGCATCGGCATAACTGGGATTAATGGATAGAGCTTTTTTGAAGGCTACTATCGCCTCCTTCAATCTGCCTTTCTCTTGGAGAGAAATACCTAGGTTATTAAGAGCATCGGAAAAGTCCGACTTGATGTTTATTGCTTTTTCAAAACTTTGAATAGCCGCATCATATTGCATCAAACCGTTATTCGCGGCACCTTGTAAGTTGTATAAAGTAGCTGAATTGGGGAAATTTTTTAGCAATTCAGACGTTTTATCCAAAACCTGTTCCAGTAACCCTTGATTGTAAAGGTTTATTACGACTTCCAATTGGACTTGAGTTGGTTCGTTCATCTCGTGATTAAACTCGGATGTATTTAGTTTTTTCTCTAGATTATCAAATCCATCACCTTTGAAATTATTTTTCTTGGCTTCGTTGAGTAAATTTTTAGCTTCGTTTTTTTTATCAAGCTGTAAAAGAGCATCAATATAACTTAACCAATATTGCGCAACATTGGGATTAGACTTTAGTGCTGTTTTGAAAAAAGGCAGTGAATCTTGCTTTTCCCCAAATCCAAACATTAAAACGCCCAAATTATGATTGGCGTCAGGATGATCAGGTTCAGACCTTATAATTGAACTATAGAGATGATTAGCCTCGTTAAATTGTCCTGCCTGGTGTGCTTCTATACCTTTTTGTAAAATTTGCTCTGTAGTTAGATTCATAAAATTACCACATTATAAAAATATCCTGCAATATAATGATAAATTCAAATTAGTCTAGCAAGGGGTAATTGGTTCCTTTACTTTTAAATTTTATAAAGCTCTGTAAGCTCGCCTTACGGTTTCAAGACAAACAGATCAAGATTTCACAATTAGAGGGTCTAAAAATGCTATATAATCTGAGATTTTAAACTAAATATCAAAGGTTCAAAGGTATATAAACTTATAAATTGTGATGGTACCACCTCCCCGGCTCGAACGGGGGACCTCCTGATCCACAATCAGGCGCTCTAACCTACTGAGCTAAGGCGGCACGCTAAAGTCAATTAAACACGCTTATACTTTTATGCAATAGTGGTTATGGTATTCTTTTAATTAAAGTACTATTCAATTGACTAAAATAACTAGTAATTTTTCATAATTCTGAACGGAAATCAAACTTAGAAAGCTTATAGATGGGAATAAATAAACAAAGCCAAGTTTCTGCAAATTTACAAATTGGACCAACCACAGAAGGAATGGTTCGAATTTATATCGAGGGAAAAAATATTGATTTACCGCTGGACTTTGAGCCGGAAGAAGCTAATGAAATTGCTCAAGAGTTAATCGCTGCTGCAAAAACAGTAGGATTTTCAGGTTAATTATCTTTTAGTTAAGGTCATATTTTTTACTAATACTCGGATCGGTAAAAGTTCTTAATCGGTCTGATGCATTTCGTGCGATTTTTGTTATGATTGCTTTTCTTTTCTGCGGATTGACTTTATTTTCACAACCATACCTTATTATCTCTGCATCATAAGAATTAGCAATAATTAAACCATCTTTGGTAGGTAAAACATTGATTGGAAAATCTTCTGGCACTGCCCAAAAATAACGATCGCAAAAAGGTAAATATTTTTCCCATTTTTGGTCTTGTTTGTAATCCGTAATGGATGATTTACACTCAACTATCCATATTTCGCCTTTTGGCCCTACCGCGATTATATCAACTCTAGACCCTTTGATCGGAACAAATTCCTCAATACATGAGAAGTTGTATTGCTTTAAATGTCGACAGACGCCCCTTGCAATTAATTGACCCATTTTCATTTTTGTTTGTTTCATTTCTTTTTTTGTTTTTTTGACTGCTAGATTAATGTATTGCTTGGCAAATCATTGTCAAAGGCATAGAGGTGTCGAAGACGGGTTCTGCCCTCTGCGTATAAGGGTCTATTTCGGTGGCCTTAAGTCAATCTTAGGGAGCTGGCTCTGTCAAGGCTTTGGTTTTGTCACCTGGCCCCCACCTGTATAATCAGGTCTCGGGAATGACAAACCCTTTACGATTGCGATCAGGTGCACCACACTTGTGTGCGGGCCCGTCACAGATATAGGATGTAAATGGATAAGAAACTTGTCAGGCAAAATGCTTTAATAGCAAGAAAAACAGCTCATCAATGCGCGAAGGAAAATGCTGGTATATCT
>Ga0163111_10000302_pt1 | contig 29688 bp, 24 predicted proteins | sample CRUFie1St18metaG_FD_109645 | JGI IMG/M metagenome (GOLD analysis project Ga0163111, IMG submission 109645) | Marine microbial communities from the Costa Rica Dome - CRUD Field 142mm St18 metaG | ecosystem: Environmental > Aquatic > Marine > Oceanic > Photic zone | place: Costa Rica: the Eastern... | reverse complement strand
TTCCTGACTACCGTTTGCCTTCGGAAGCAGAGTGGGAATATGCTGCTTTAGCATTGGTTGGAAACCAAGCATATGCAAGAGATGAGCGTATCTCTGATCGTAGAATTTATCCTTGGGATGGAACAACAGTACGTTACCCTCAACATGGTCGTTACCAAGGTATGATCGTTGCGAACTTCAAACGTGGTCGCGGTGATTATATGGGTATGGCTGGTGCATTGAATGATAATGCGTCAATCACAGCACCTGTTCGTTCTTATGTACCCAATGATTACGGTCTTTACAATATGGCTGGTAACGTTAATGAATGGGTACAAGATGTTTATCGTCCATTGACAAGTACAACATTAAGAGATGTGGAAACACAGGATTTGAATCCTTTCCGTGGTAACATCTTTATGGAGAAAGAATTGGATGCTGATGGTAAGCCTCAGTTAGAAAATGATTCTATTGCTCCTGGACGTATCAAATACAAAGAATTGGATGCTGAAGACATCTCTGGTAGACGAAACTTCCAGTTCTCTAATGTAATCAATCACTTGGATGGTGATGCTCAGTCTGAAGCAACGTATGACTTTGGTAAGCACAGTTTGGTTTCTGATAAATCGCGTGTTTATAAAGGTGGAGCTTGGAATGATAGAGCATACTGGTTATCTCCAGGTACAAGACGTTTCTTGGAAGAAGACAAGTCTAGTGCTTATTTAGGTTTTCGTTGTGCGATGACTCGTACAGGTTCTCCTAAAGGTAACTCTGCTCCAGGTGGAAACCAAATCAAAACGAGAAAGCGTCAAACAAAGCGTAGATACTAAGATTGTATCGATTATAATAAAAAAAAGGGCTGTTCATTTGAACAGCCCTTTTTTTGTTGCGCTAACTTAGCTCAGCATAAGCTTGTTTTTAAGTGTGTACCAAATGGGCAATATGACAGGCTGCAATGCCTGCTGTTTCTGTGCGTAGACGACTGCTTCCAAGTCCTGTTTCTTCAAAGCCCTGCTGCATTGCTAATGCTACTTCTTCTTCTGAAAAATCGCCTTCTGGTCCAATTAAAATAAGCATATCCGTTGCCGTACTGATTTGGGTTTTAAAATGGGGAAGGTTGTCTGTATTGCAATGGGCAATTGCTTTGTAACTGGTGTCGTTGGATTGGACAAATTCGTTAAACTTAACGAGTTCGTTGAGTTTTGGAAAACGACTCTTGAGGGATTGTTTAGCCGCAGAACGGACAATTTTTTCCAAACGATCTATACGAATCTGCTTGCGTTCAGATCGTTGGCAAAGCAAAAAGCTAATCTCATCAATACCAAATTCTGTTGTTTTTTCTAAGAACCACTCTAGGCGGCTAATGTTTTTGGTTGGAGCAATAGCAATATGAATGCGAAACTTTTGGTCTTGGTCATGACGAATGGTTTCTAAAATGTTTAATTGACAAGATTTTTTTGAAACATCAATTAATTCTCCACGGTATATTTTTCCACAACCATCTGTAAATGAAATGGAATCTCCGATTTTTTTTCGTAGAGTCTTCGTGCAATGGCGGCTTTCTTCTTGATCTAGCCATGCAATATTTTGTTCAATTTTATGGGCGTAAAAAAGCTGCATAAAACAAAAAGTTTTAAAAAATAAAACAAAAAATTTGCTGTTTTAAAACAATTTGTTTTATCTTTGTTCTAACAAGAATAGCCAATAAATCAGCTAAAAGATAAACTATGGAAACAACAAATAACATTACTATTTCTATAAAAGAGCATACATCTGTAGCGGCTGAATTACCTATTATACAAACCTTAACAACAGAATCGGAGTTGTTACCAGATGTAGCAGCAATAGAGACGCAAAATACTGAATCTACCACAGAAAATGCTATAGTTATTGCAAAAGAAAAAAAGCAATTGGATAAAAAAATATCCATCAAGCATATTTTTCAATCCTTTGCCTATGCAATACAGTGGTCGCAGCTCAAGCGCCAATTGACAAAAGACGCTTTGTTGGGAATGGGAAAACGACATTGGCCCAAGGCAACAGCCGTTGGCGTCGGTTGTTTATTGATCGGAGGACTGACGATGGGAGGAAATGCCAATGAAGAGAGCTTTAGCCCTTATGCGACTAGAGGTGGGACTACCGCTACGGCTAGTATGGTCGGCTTTTCTACAACAGGAACAGCAGTTGTTTCTGAACAAGCTAAAGAAAATTACATTGCACGATTTAAGGCTGTTGCTCAAGGTGAAATGAAAAAATATGATATTCCTGCATCTATCATTTTGGGCTTGGCAATTTTACACAGCAATTATGGTGCTTCCGAGTTAGCACATACAGGCAATAATCACTTTCATATTACTTGTAATGACAATCATCTAGCAGAAGGAATTTCTGGTCGTGGAACGCATGAAGGAGCTTGCTATATGCACTATCAAAATGCTTGGACAAGTTTTAGAGCAAACAGCTTAAAACTTAATGATGAACATTACCAAGAACTAAAAGCGATTGCAGAGAAAGATTATAAAGTATGGGTGTCTGGATTGCAAAAAATGGGCTATGAAGAAGCGTCCAATCTATTGCCGATTATTGAACAGCACCGTTTGTATGAATTAGATTAAAATACTCAAAAATAAATGTTGGTACTAGAAACAGGACATATACTCTATTATTATAAGAATTCTCCCTAAAGAAGCTAAGTATAGGTCAAGTTGAGTGTTTCTAGTGGCAGTCAATTGCAAAAGGCAATTGGCTGCTTTTTGTTTTTAAAACCTGCGTTATAATAAAAAAGCCACTTAGCATATTGCTAAGCAGCTTCAATATTATATGGATCAAATAGAAAATTTTATTGTTTGATTACCTTTTGTGTAAGGGTAGAACCGTCAGCCAAATGCACAGATATTAAATACATACCTTGTGGTAAGGTCTTGCTGTCAAGAGGCATCATATTCAATCCTTTGTTTAGTGATTGGTTGATGTTAATAACTTCTTGTCCAGTAATTGTGTGTGCTGTAATTCTTGCATCTTGATCCAATGCACTATTAATAGCTAGGGTCAAATGCTGTTGGAATGGATTAGGATATACCGCTAAATTTTGTGCTGCTTCTGCTGCAATATTATTGGTGTTGGTTGCTGTCACAACATTGATACAATAATCCTCTGTTTCACCGTATTGAGAATCATCACAAGGTGCTAGTGGATTGTTTCCATTCCCCCATTTCAAGGCAACGCGCATACGAGTATTGTTTAAGAGTGCATTGTTTGGAATCGTAACTGTTCCTGCATGAGTTGCCGCAGCAGTTGTAATTAAGGTATCGTATGCTATTTCTGTTGCATCATCAAAAGCTTCATCTTGGTTATAATCAATCCAAACTTTCAATACCCAATTAGTTGCCCAACCACCTGTGTTATAGCCAATATCAATAGAAATAGGATAACTTAACCCAGGCATAACATCAGTACTAGGACCGTTGTTGACAAAGGATGCGTATCCACCATTGTCACCAGTATTGTTATTAATTGTACCAAAGGTAACGCTTTGAATCCAATCATCACTAGATGTTTGACCTGTAGAAGTACAGTAGTTGCTAGAAGTACATCTTCCACAACCAATGGTTTCAAACTCTACGACAGGAGAATATTGATTGTTGACATTGACAGGACAAGAGCCAATAATTCTTATTTCATAGACTTCACAACTGTCTAAACCTGATAAAGAAATACTTCCCGTAGTCGATGTTGCTGTTTGCCATGTAGAAGCCGATTTCAATTTATATTCTACTGTATAACTGTTAACAAAAGGATCGGTTGGCCAAGTAAAATCAGCCGTATTGGTTGTTGTTGCTCCTACAGTAATGCTTGCAGGAGGATTACAGCAATCTCCTGTTTTAAACGTTATGGTAGAAGAGTATGCTGTTGAATCACAATTGGCAGCTATCTGTACTTCATAATCGGTACAAGCTGTCAGCGTATTGATCGTAACAAAGGTATCAGGACTTGTTGTCGTCATCCAAGCACTTGCGCCTGTTTCGCGGTAACGAATGTAATACAAGGTAGTAGAATCAACACCATCCCAATTGATGAGAGAAGCTGTCCCTGTAATGTTATTTGCGGCAGGATTGTATGGCTCGTGACAACCATCAAGCGAGCAGCCAATATTCATAATAGAATCCAAAGCATTTTTCATATTCAAAACACCTTCCGTTACTGTAATTCCTTGAAGCGTACTGTTAGGAACCGTAGAATTTAATAACAATCTACGGACTAAATCTGCGGTTTGTTGTGGTTGACTTCTTGCCATTTGTGCAAATCTAGGACAGGGAGCTGAATACATCAATCCAATAGTTCCTGCAACGTGTGGTGTTGCTCCTGATGTTCCTCCAAAACCAGCATAACTAGCACCTGTAGCAATGGTATAAGTACCTGCACCGAACGCCCCTAAATCAATAGTATTGGTTCCGTAACCCGCTGAAGTAACTTTTGTACCAGAAATATTCATGTTGGTTACTGAGATCATATAATCACTAGCACAACTTGTAGGAAAGTCTCCTTGTGTATCAACATTCGTATTCGAATTGGTTGTTGCCGCAGCATTTAGTACGCCATAAACACCCAAGGTGTCGTACAAGTCGTTCATTAGTGGACCAAATGTTGCACAATCTTGTTGATCAACTCCCCAAGAAGCATTCGTCGCAACAACAAAAGCACCTTTTGCACCATTGGTTTGATTGTATAATTTACGACACTCTAATGGATAACTATAAGCCGCAATTGCAGCAGCGCTGTTTCCGCCACCAATTACAAACATTACTTTTACATTCCAGTTAACACCACTGACCCCGATTCCATTGTTTCCTTGTGCTCCAACAATTCCTGCCACTGGAGTACCATGGGTGTTCCAAGGATTGGGTGGTGTAATATCATTTGTACTGGCATTGGCATTCCAACCTCTATAATCATCTATATAGCCATTTCCATCATCGTCGATACCATTACCATTGATTTCATGGCTGTTGTACCAGATGTTATCTCCCCAGTCTGGGTGGCTGACTTCAAGCCCATCGTCAATAACACAAACGACAATGGTATCACCTAGTGCTGTAACACCACCTGTTGTGATGTCCCATGCCGCTTCCGCATCAAGATCGTTGTCAGAAGCCTGTTCGTATTGCCATTGTTGGTTGTACGAAGGATCATTCGGAGTGGCTCTTGTTTCAAAAATATAATTCAACTGAGCACTGCTTACGGAAGTGTGTTGTTGAACTAAGTTTAATATTTGATTATGACTAAAATTATCGGTGTTGAATGATAATCGCCAAATGTTCATGTGTTTGGATAGACACTCTTCAGTGTTAAGTTGTGTGTGTAGCCCTTTGTGTATACTCAAATCCGTGAGTAACCATTCTACCGCGTGTTTGTCTTTGATACGTACTAAAACGTCTCCATCTACGTGGTCAAATTCTTCTTGCGCCCAAGTGGTTGATTGGGATAGAAGTGAAAAGAGAATACAGAGGCCAATAGCAATTGTAGATCGCATAAAGTTGGTGGTTTTCTATAATTAACAAAATGTACTTCTTGATAGAGGGGATTTATCAAAAACAGTTCTAAGGGGTATGCGTTGACTAGGTTTAGAACTTATGTGTTAAATATGTATGTGGGTAGTCTAAAACAAGTGAGGAACCTAAATTCGACTGTACAATATACTATAAAGATACAAAAATATTATATTATAGTTCAACAAAAAGACAAATAGAAATTGCACGAAAAAAAGTTTTCTTAGCGCTTTATATTGTTAAAAAAGATTTGGAGCAATGAATGGGGGATGATAGTACCAAAAAGGACATCAATCGAAAAAGTTATAGCATTAGGCGATAGTTTTTATCTTTAGGCAACTAAATAGGGTCTTTTCATTGTTGCTTTTATTGTAAAGCCTAAAAAAAGATTATATTAGGTATTCTATTTATCACCCGACACTAACGTTTTACAGAGATGGCTATAGGTATTGTTATTGGATCAATGATTTTTGCAGGTGTTTTTGCTATAGTTTGGGGAACGAAGGCGTATCGAGAAAACTATGAAAGGACGCAACATAAATTCCCAGATGCAGAAGTCTTTAAACTCATGAGTCGTGCTAATCATTTCCTTACCGCACAGCAATTAGCTGCGGTTTCTCCCTTGGATTTGTCCGAAGCAAGTAGCCGTCTGACCTATTTGTCAATGTATGGAGCCATTAAAGGCTATGCTGATGGGTCGGGAATGCAATCTGTTTATCAACTCAAAGAAGAATTGCCAGAAGATGATGTCCTTCCAATTAGTATAGAGGGATTGACCGATCAACAAATTATTGATGCAGTCTTGAGTTATTCCGACGATTATCAAATTACTATAGCTGAGTTATCCGTTGTTTTTGGTTTGAATATTAATCAAGCAACAGATGTTCTAAAACGCCTCAAAAAAAGTGGCTTAGTTAAGCCTTATTGGCAAGGCTTTGAACGGATTTTTGTTATATCTAGTAGTCTTGGAACGACAACGCCGCAATTCAATAATCGGAAAGATTTGACAACAATGGGAAAAATTGCGATACCAACCAATCGAGAACGGATAAAGATTCCTGATGCGGATATTTTGGGCTTGGCTATTCAGCATGAAGGGCGTTTAACACCAGCATTGGTTTGTTTGAAATTAGAAATTCCCTTAACGGATGCCAAAGCAAAATTAGAAGATTTGCATTCGCAAGGAGCCTTGTGGTTGGATGTTGATGAAAGAAATGCCGTAATTGAATACCATTTGAGTGACACCAGTTTATTGTCTGAAAAGGATAAAAATAAATAAGCATGACAGCAGGATTAATTATTGGTTTTCAAGCACTGTATATGTGTTTTGTTGTTGCGCTAGTTTTTTGGTTGCGCAATCGTTGGAAAAAGGCACATGCCGAAAGTCAGCATAAAATATCAGATGCAGATTTGTTTAAGTTGATGACGCGAACCAATCATTTTATTACGCCCAACCAATTGGCATCAACTACAGCGTTGACGGTAAAGGAGGCTAAGGCTCGATTGATGCACTTGTCTACACAACGCGTTTTAACTCGTTATTATAACAACAATCAAGGAACTGTTTACCAACTAAAGGAAGAAGTGCCGTTAATCAATTCTTTGCGTGCAGATTTAACAAAGTTATCCAACCAAGATATTATCGACATTATGTTGATGCACGTTGATGATTATCAGGTAACTATTGCCGAATAAGTCGTGATCTTTGGCGTGGATATTTATGAAGCCAAAAACTTAATGAAGCGTTTGACAAAAAATGGTCAAATAACAGTTTTGAGAAAAGGTGTAGATCGTATTTATGCAATTAAGAAGCCTATTCAATTGGAAAGACCGCAATTAAGAACTACACCCAAAAAAAAGGATACAGAACAGTTCTCTGTGGATAATTTGACTAAAATAAAAATTCCAGATGCTGATGTGATCCAATTGGCTATCCAAAATAAGGGCAAATTAACTCCAACACTGTTGTGCTTGAAAAAGCAAATTCCTATTCACGAAGCTAAACTAAAACTCGAAAACCTGTACGAGCAGGGTGCTTTCGTGATTGATGTCAATGAAGATAGCTATGTCATGGAATACCACTTGACAGACAAAACACTGTTTAATAATTAGGCAATGAGCATTAATTGATGTTGTTCATTAAGAGCTGATGGTAAAATTGAATAACACGCTCATAATTATTAATACTAATTTTATCGTCAATCCCATTTTGAGCACGCTCCCAAGAAGCTTTGGTGTGTAACAATGGATTAAAGTAATAAACGGGACTTGTTTGGATCCATTTTGCACTCATCGTGTTGTTAGCCAGTGTCGGCATAGACAGGATGTTTGGGAAGACTTCTTTTATGGTTTTATCTAAAATTCTATAACCTCTATTTTGCAGAGCAATGGTATTGGTTTGGTGAATCGCTTTTACTGTTCCAATCTTAATTGCGTCATTATTTATATGATCTGCAAGCCACTGTTGGAATTTATTACTTTGAAATCCTTTGATGCTTAGTCTTGCCGTGGCTATATTGTTAGAATCAATAGGCGTAAAGTTTGCTTTTAGTTCCTGCCCAAAAATAGTTTTGATAAAGCTGTTTTGGTTTAAATAATTGACTTGAGAACTTTCCAATAACCAAGCATTGGCAAAAATTAATTGTTGTTGAAAACCAAGCTCAGGACTTAGATAATCAATAAACGTTTGGAGTGGGGCAGAAGCCAAATCAATTGTTGGAAGTGCTTGCTTTAAGTGGTCAACAGCGTTTTCTAGTGCAAGTTGTGCATCCGCTGCTTGTAGTGTCAAATCTACTTCACTTAAATTGGATAGCTCTGTACCTATAAATGCAATGGGGCGATTTATTGCAGGAATGAAATCTTGTCCAATACAATTGGCAACCTTTAAAATAAATTCAGGTTGTATTTTCGCTTGTTTCAGCGCATTGGCAATGAGCTGTTCTCCCTTTAAGTTATGTGGAAAAATGAAATAAATGGTTCGTTCGGGAAGCGTATTTTGTTTGACTAAATTATTCAAACTTTCCAACAGCGCTAACATGGTCATTTTGTTGCCCAAGGTGCCTCGACCATAGATGTAGGTATCATCTTTTTTACCCATAAACGGATTAAATTTCCACTCAGGAACGGTGGTCAAATCAGGCTCTTTTACATATTGATTCGCCACCAAAACAAGCGGCGTAGAGTTCACCGAACGACCGATCCATTTGGCGACTAAGCTGTGTTTTTGAAAACGTTGCCATTCAATATTAGGATTGTTAAATAGGGTAGAGTAGTTTTTTTCTAACCAATGATGAAATCCTTGAAATGCCGCATCGTTGGTATTATCAGCAAAGGTTTGGAATCGAATGCTCTCGGCTAGTCGTTTGGCAACCGTTGGATAAGAGGGAAGATTATCGACAGGGGTAATCTTGATTTGTTTTGGACGGATAGAAGTGGTGTTAAAGACCACAATCATTCCGATAATAATTCCAATAAATACTACTAGAACAGCTAATAATTTGCGCATGGTAAGTTCGACCTGAATATTAAGTATATCAATGTGTGGCTGCAAAGATAAAAAAAACCTTTTGAGAAATTGACTCTCAAAAGGTTTCTAAAATTGGTTGCTACCAACTTAATATATTTTATGATGAATAAGGTCTACCACTGCGGACATTCATTTTGGTGCATGGTATAAATAATGCCAATTGTAAACATCGTAAAACCATCGTTCGTATTAGAATCTCCACGCTGTGTTTTGGGGCGACCAATTTGTGTTTCGGAAGGATCGGCTAAGGCAACGGCAACACTGCCAAGAGAACCTCGGTGTCCTGCAATAACGCGAGCATTGGCATATTCACCGCTTACATCGTCCAAATAATCAAAAAACAAAATGCGCGTTGCTCCTTCAATGATAATTCCCCATTGGTTGTTAACATCAAACTTAAAGCCACCTCCTAAAATGAAAGACGGCTGAACCAAGGCGTATTCCTCTCCTGGAGCTTGCCCTTCTGTTCCCAACCCTTGCAGTTCGTATAATGCGCCTTTGTATTCCGCTTTTGGATTGTGATGAAAAATTCCAAGTCCTGCTACTAAGTATGGTGTAAATTGATTTTTTCCACGACCACCTCGCCTAGAGTGGTGGTGATAGGGAAGGAAGTTGAATTCTAAGGCAACGGATCCTTCAAAAATAATAGATTGAAAACTTAAATTACGTGCTTTTCTAAAAGCATTTTCTGACTTGCTATCGCTAGCACTGATTGTGCCAAAACTAGCACCCATTCTGAGGGAAAGGCGTTTGTCAACATTGCGGCGAACTAAAAAGTTAGCTCCTGCGCCTGGTGTTTGAAATGAAAAATCAGGGGCTAAATCACCATGATAAAGCGTAATGCCACCCATGCCACTAACTTCCCAGTATTGTGCTTGACTTGTGTGGGCACAAAAGAATAGAAGTATGCTCGTTATTAATAATGTAACGCTCACAGTTGTGTTATTTTAATAATAAAATTATAGCTATAAAATAGGACTATTTACGATCAAAAATCTTACCAAAAAAAGGTTCGGAATAGCTATATGTTAGTTGTTTTAGTGTAGAGAAAATTAACGAATAGGCGAGATGTTTTACAATGAAAGGAGAGTATTGATTATGGTATATAAAACGAACACAGTTTAGTTTTTGTTGTTGGTAACCAACGATTTTTTAATAGCTGAACTGTTAAAAAAATCATTGATGGAGGGCAAAAATAAAAATATTCTTTCAGAGAACGAGTTTTTTAACAGAAGTTGTTAAAAAATAACCGTTTGATCTATAGTTTTTAAGCATTGTAGCTAGTTGCGAGAATCAATCCCCCATTTGAGCTTATGACGAATCATGTATAAAAAATTGCGATTGGTAAAGCGAACTAAGTTGATCGGAAAATCTGCTTTTCGTACTGCAAGTTGGAAATTGGTATGAATGGTTTCGTAACGAGAGTCTAGCGTACACAAAAAGTTTTTGGCACGTCCCTCTACTTCAAAGGAAATAACTGCATTATCTGATAATACAATTGGTCGAACATTTAAGTTGTGTGGTGCTACAGGAGTAATGATAAAGTTGCCTGATTTGGGAAAAATAATAGGTCCCCCACAACTCAAAGAATAGCCTGTTGATCCTGTTGGTGTCGCAACAATAATTCCATCTGCCCAATAAGAATTGAGAAATTCACCGTTCACATAGGTGTGAATGATGACCATAGATGAGGTATCGCGTTTGACAATGGTAAAATCATTCAACGCGAAATTTTTATCCCCAAAAATAGGTGTTGAAGATTCCAAATACAAGACACTTCTTGGATCAAGGGCATAACTTCCATTGTACAAAGCATCCAATGCCAATTCAATTTGTTTCTTTTCGATCATTGCCAAAAAACCCAAACGTCCCAAATTGATTCCCATAATAGGAACACGGGTATCGCGAACAATAGTCACGGCATCTAAAATAGTACCGTCACCGCCTAGGGTAATGAAAAAGTCAATGTCGTTGTCTTTGATGTCTTCGTGTGAATTGAAGAGTTCAAATTTTTGCTGAAGGTGAATTTTGTTGTTGAAGCTATTGTAATAGTCGTCAAAGATAAATAAATTGGCTTCTCTCTGAGCAAGAATATCAAAGAGTATTTGCACAAAACCAATATGTTCTGGCTTTAAGAATCGACTATATATAGCTATATTCAAAATATTACAAAAGGGTTGGACGTCTAAAAATTGAACTTGTAGCGTAAATATAAGCCTTTTTCGCCATTTTTATTAAAAGTGTATTCAAATTGCACAATAATATTATAGGCATAAAAAATCAAATCTATTCCAATACCTGTTCCAATAAGATCACTGTTGCTCAATTGGTTGCTTTGTGCGTAGAACCGATCCCAAACATAACCAAAATCTAAGTGATAACGAACGTGAATTTTGATCGGCAGCGATTGTATATAACTGATCGGAATTTTGCGGAATAACGGAATGGTTATATCCAAGACTTTTACATTAATGTCTGTACGAAGCAGCAAGTAATCTTGTCCGTTAATCACATAATATTGGTAGCCTCGGACATAGTCGTCAAAAAAGCCGAGGGCACGATTGTTATGATAGGCGGTTTGGGAACGAATAAAACTATAACGAGCTTTTAGTTCTGTCGCAATGCTTACCCGTTTGTGAACTTGCATATAATGCCCCAAGTGTGTGCTAAGTTGCAGTTGGTTGATGTCGTTAAAAATTCCAAGCCCTTCTTTATATAATGTACCTCTTATATAAAAACCATTTAGAGGATAAGCTCTAATGTCGCGTTTGTCATAAGTGTAGGTATATTTTAGGTTAAATGAACGCTGTATTTTTTTGCCATTAAGAAAAAAGGCAGGATTCAAGTACGCAATAGAGTCTCCAATGCTCAACTGAAGGTAAGTCAATTCCAACTGCTGTGTTTCGTAGAGCGTACGCCTATAATAGCCTCGAAATCTTCCACGAATGCGTTGAAATTGGCGAGCGGTTGTATCATAATTGTTATAAAATACCAGTTTGTTGTTCACCGTATTGTAAGCCAATTCTTTATTGTCAGAATAGAGGGCATTGACATTGAATCCAAATTTTCGTTTGCGACCCATAGGAGGGAGGGTATAGTCCAATTCAAATTTTCGAGTATAACCAAATTGAACGATAACTTTTAGCAAGTCATTATAACCCGTCAGGTTGCGCCAAATTAGCCAAAGACCAATATTAGCTCGGCGCAAATCTCTGTTATGACGTGTCCACCACACATTAAAATTACGGTCTGCCAATTCAAATTGAGGCAGTGGGAAAATGTACCAAGACTCTTTTAAATTAATACGGACATACACGTCTTGTTCATCCCATTTGGCAATTTTTATTTCAACTTTATTGAATAGAAAGGTATTAATCAGAAAACGTTTGTTGTCTTCAAGCGTTGGCATTAGCGCAGCTAAAGGCAAGGAGTCACCGACAGCGATACTCAATTCGTTTTCGATAAGCGATAATTTGGTCTTTTTGTTGCCAATTATTTCTATCGACTTGATGCAAATTTTGCCAACTTGACTATAGGCAAATCCCAATGAACTCAAAAAAATGAACAGTGTAAATAATAAACGATAAAACATCCAAAAAAAGATTAGTAGTGCAGTACATGAAATGGTACATTCTCATGTCATAACCTTCCTACAGCGAAAGTGTTTTGTAATGATTGCAGTGAATTTATTGGGAAATGTCTGGTAAAGTAACGATGTCTTTTTGAGTATCAGCTAAAAAACAACGTTAAAATTTTTTTTGCATAAAAATATGGAGTCTAATATATTCTTTGGTGTTTGGTCGTGAGTACTATATAAAAATTCTAATAAAAATGGATTGTCCATCAAAAAAAAGCTTTTGAGAGAGCTTGTGGAAATATTGTTCTTTGTTGTGAATAAAGCATTTATGTAGTAAAAATGTAAAAAAGACAAAAAATCGAAAATAATCTGACTTTGTTTTTTAAAGTTTTTTGAAAAACAATTATAAACCTATATCTTTGCCGCAAAATAGAATTAGATTATTTATCGTACATACTAATAAAGTCCATAAATTATGTCGCAAAATATCGGACGCATCAAGCAAATTATTGGTCCTGTTGTAGATGTTAGTTTCTCAGAAGAAGGAGCCAAATTGCCAGAAATTCTTAACGCACTTACTGTTACAAGACAGAATGGTGAAGTGTTGATCCTAGAGTGTCAAAAGCACTTGGGAGAAGATAGTGTACGTACTATTGCAATGGATAGTACAGAAGGTCTTACAAAAGGAACCGCTTGTGTTGATACAGGTGCTCCTATTCAAATGCCTACAACAAATGAGATCAAAGGTCGTTTGTTGAACGTAGTAGGACAAACTATTGATGGTATTAAGGAAGTTAATCCTGAAGGAACTAAAAGCTCGATTCACCGTAAACCACCTAAGTTTGAAGAATTATCAACTAGTTCTGAAATCTTGTTTACAGGTATCAAAGTAGTAGATTTGATTGCTCCTTATTTGAAAGGAGGAAAGATTGGTCTATTCGGTGGTGCAGGTGTAGGTAAGACGGTATTGATTATGGAATTGATCAATAATATTGCTAAAGGTTACTCTGGTCTATCTGTATTTGCAGGTGTAGGTGAGCGTACTCGTGAAGGAAATGATTTGTTGCGTGAGATGATTGAGTCGAATGTAATCAAGTATGGTGAGGAGTTCAAACACAGCATGGAAGAAGGTGATTGGGATTTGTCAAAAGTAGATTTGAAAGAACTAGAAAAATCTCAAGCGACATTGGTGTTCGGTCAGATGAACGAGCCTCCAGGAGCCCGTGCGCGTGTAGCATTGTCTGGTTTGACAATTGCTGAGCACTTCCGTGATGGTGATGCTAACGAAGCTAAAGGAAAAGATATTTTATTCTTTATTGATAATATCTTCCGTTTTACACAAGCTGGTGCTGAGGTATCTGCATTGTTAGGACGTATGCCTTCAGCAGTAGGTTACCAACCAACATTGGCTACGGAGATGGGTATGATGCAAGAGCGTATTACTTCTACTAAGCGTGGATCTATTACCTCTGTACAAGCAGTATATGTACCTGCGGATGACTTGACGGATCCAGCGCCTGCAACAACGTTTGCGCACTTGGATGCAACTACCGTACTTAACCGTAAGTTAGCTTCTTTGGGTATTTATCCTGCAGTAGATCCATTGGATTCTACTTCTAAAATCTTAACAGAAGATATCGTAGGTAAGAAACACTATGACTGTGCTCAACGTGTAATCTTTACTCTACAACGTTATAAAGAGCTTCAAGATATTATCGCAATTTTGGGTATGGAAGAACTTTCTGAAGAAGATAAGTTAATCGTACACCGTGCTCGTCGTGTTCAACGTTTCCTTTCTCAACCATTCCACGTAGCAGAGCAGTTTACAGGATTGGAAGGTGTATTGGTAGACATCGAAGACACGATCAAAGGATTTACAATGATCATGGATGGTGAAGTAGATCAGTACCCAGAGGCAGCATTCAACCTTGTAGGTAGCATCGAAGATGCTGTAGCAAAAGGTGAGAAGTTGTTAGCGGAAGCAGAAGCTTAATCAAATAGAAATTAAGAAATATAAACTTGAGAATTGTCGTATGCTAAGGCACTCTACAATTCTTGAGTTTAATAGATAATTCAAATAATATGGATTTAGTCATATTAACACCTGGAAAAACAGTATATGAAGGCACGGTAACGGCTGTAAATACACCAGGTCAAGATGGTAAAATAGAGATTTTAAATAACCACGCACCTATTGTTGCTTCTTTGGGTGAAGGTGAAATCACGGTAACTACAACCGCTCAAGAAAAGTTATCTTTTAATACTACTGGTGGCTTTTTGGAGGTGTTGTCTAACAAAATTTCTATTTTATTAGAAGCTGTTAAATAATTATTTTTATAATTTTTAACATTTTTACTAATAGGTAAAGCAAAAGTCTTTTTTGTTCACAACGAACAAAAAAGACTTTTTTTTTGAAAAAGACCTTTTTAACCAAATAAAATTTAGCATTTGTATACTAATGAACTAAACTTTTAGGTTAAATAAAGTGAAAGATTAGTACTATTCGAAAAAATAAATTAAATTTGTTTGTGCAGAAATACATTTATGGTACGATTTTTTTATAAGACTGCATACAACCTTGTTGCCTATATAATTAACTATCATAAATTTAAGTCTTTCTATTTCTCAAATAAAACACATTCTCATGAAAAAAGTATTCTCCTCTCTCCTAATGTGCGCATTTGTTTTGTTCGTTCAAGTCGCGTATGCACAAGAAGATGAGCCACGCTTTCCCGGTTGTGATGATCCTGCCGATGTTGATTGTGCAGATATGAAGATGATGCAGTTTGTTTTTAGCAATCTGAAGCATCCTTCTGGCAATCCTGGTGGAGAGGTTGTAGCATCGTTTACTGTTACTGCTTCTGGCGCGCTCGAAAATGTTGCCATTGTAGAGAGTTTAACACCTGCTTGTGATGACGAGGTAGTCCGTATTGTTAATCTAATGCCAGATTGGTTGCCTGCTAAAGAAGAAGGTCAGACAGTTGATATGGAATGGGAATTGGTGGTAAAGTTTATTGCTAAGTAATACCAATATTGGGTTACCTATTACCCAAATTTATGATATAAGAAGAGAAAATTTACTTTGCTAAGTAGGTTTTCTCTTTTCTATTAATAGATATATGCTATATATTCTGATGCTATGACGCTACAACAATATCTTACTACAGGAGTATTATTAATCATTGGTTCATTGTCCTATGGGCAAGTTAGTGATTCGAATAAATTGGATGAAATTGATATTCCTCCTTTATTCGAAGGTTGTGATGATCTCTTAATTAGTGAAGAGCAGCGACAAGCTTGTTCGGTGCCTAAAATTCAGGCTTTTGTTAACCACAATATTATTTATCCAGATAGTGCAAAAGTCAAAAATATAGAAGGAGTTGTTGTCGTGCGTTTCTCTGTGACGGAGGAAGGGGGGATTACTTCCTTAGAATTAATTCGAGACATCGGAGGCGGTTGTGGTGAAGAAGCCATGAGAGTGGTGCGTATGATGCCCAAATTTCGACCTGCACGGAGAAATGGACAGCCTATTGCTACAAAAATGACCCTGCCCATTCGTTTTAAAAAACTAGATGAAGCAAGAGCCGATAACAAAAATTTATACCAAATTCATTGGGGGAATGTATATGAAAATGCAATTACCAAAGATGAGTTGGCGGCACTCATGAAGCGTTATTTATTAGTAAGGGATTATTATGGCAATACCTACGACATAAAATATTTTACCTTGAAAGTCATTACGCCCAATAAAGAACTATTGGAAGAGACGACAGGAAATATTCTCAGTAAAGGGATGCACAAAATTTTGAAAAAGGTTCGCCCTTATCACCAATTGCATTTAATGGCTACAATCAATACCAATTACAAAGATATTTTGGTAGAGCGAACATTCTATATTGAAAAATAGCCTACTAAGACAGGCGCTGAATAGCATTGAACAAGCGATCAGGAAGTTCGCCTTCACAGGCTGTTTTATAATCGGCATAAGAGCAAGCGATTAATTGATGCTTAGGATATAAGTTTTTGGGGATTTCAAACCACCAACGATCACTTTTAGGGCTTTTGTAAAAAGTAATTGCACTATTAATATTAGTATTGTCTACCAAATAGGCACGCAACTGTTGCGTTTCTACTGGATACTCATAAGTTCTAGCAAAAAAACCTTCAATGGCAAACCATACCAATTGTGCGATCATATTGGTGGTCTGATTTCGATCTTCAATTATTGTATCAAAACCATAAATAGAGAGTGAACTCAATCGGTCACTCATGGTCAAATAACGCATCACTTGACAGGCTTCTGCTGCCAAGAAACCATTTGGGTTGGTGTAAGATGAGGCTGGCGCATCTGCACAACGAATCGCGTTGATGTTAAATGCCGCTAAATCAGCATCGCGAACCATCGGTTCGACCTCTTCCAAACGGTGTTGTACTTTTCCTAGTCTGTACAATTCAAAGTATTTATCCTCTAAAAAGTCCACAGCATTTTTATCAATTAAGTAGGATTGATAACCGATACAATTAAGGTGGAACAGCAAATGTGGATAGTACGATAGCAATTGGTTAATCAAGGGTTGTTGGTCTTCACTATTAGGCGAAGGCTCAAAGGGAATACTGCTATCCAATAAAGCCATATTCAGTAATTCATGACGCTGTTCGTAGGCTTTGAGTTGTGCAGGAATAGCATCAGAATTAGGGCTGATAATAATCGGAAGTATGCTATTTTGTAACAAAAAATCAACTACTTCAATTAAGTGAATGGGATTGGACTTTACCAAGCCCAAATCCATTACCTTTCCTTGTTTAAAATTAGCGGAAAGTCGATACAATGCCTGTTGAAAAGCGGTGTAGTTCGGATGATTCCAACCTAGTACCGCTACTTCAATATTTCTAAGATCAATTCGTTGTTGTTGATATTGAGCAATGCGCGAAGCGTATTGGTAAGGCTTAAAGCTTTTGTTATCAATGGGTGAGGTTGGTTCTAAAAAATCGTTGAGCATTGTTATTGTACGTGAAATGACCTATAAAAAAAATGGCTGTGCCTAACAAAATTTGCTAGCACCTGTAATATTACAAGATATAAAATTAATTAACAAAAAGAATTCATACATAAAGTCTGTTTTTCTTGCAATTGTCCTATATTTGCAGCAAAAATTAGAAAGCTATGGAACTACTACAAAAATACAAAAGCAAAGAGCCTGAAATCGTTTTTGAATGGACTGATCAAGAGACTGGTGCACAAGGATGGGTTGTCATTAATTCTTTGCGTGGTGGTGCTGCAGGTGGTGGCACACGTATGAGAAAGGGGCTTAACCGTGAGGAAGTTATTTCTCTGGCAAAGGTAATGGAAGTGAAATTTTCTGTTTGTGGACCTTCTATTGGAGGAGCAAAGTCAGGGATCAATTTTGATCCTAATGATCCTCGTCGTGATGCTGTCCTAAAGCGTTGGTATAAGGCGGTAATTCCTTTGTTGAAGAACTACTATGGAACAGGGGGCGATTTGAATGTTGATGAATTAAAAGATGTCATTCCAATTACACAAGAATTGGGCTTGTGGCATCCTCAGCAAGGAATTGTGAAAGGACATTTCAAATCCAATGAAGGTGAACGTATTGAAATCCTAGGACAATTGCGCCAAGGCGTTTCCAAGATTGTTGAGGATCCTAAATATACTCCTTCAGTATCTGCAAAATTAGCAGTAGCTGATTTGATTACAGGATATGGTGTTGCAGAGTCTGTGGTACACTATTACGATTTGTATCACAATAGTAACCTTGAAGGAAAGAAAGTGATTATCCAAGGATGGGGAAATGTAGCAGCCGCAGCAGCATACTATTTGGCAGAAGATGGTGCTAAAATCGTTGGTATCGTTGATATTGCAGGTGGAATTATTCGCCCAGAAGGTTTGTCTTTTGAAGAGGTGAAAGACTTATATTTGAACAAAAGCGGTAATAAATTAGCTGCTTCGGATATGCTATCATTCGAAGAAGCAAATGAAAAAATTTGGGATTTAGAGGCTGATGTCTTTATTCCAGGTGCTGCTTCTAAGTTGGTAACAAGAGAACAAATTGATGCGTTGATTGCAGGTGGTCTAAAAGTCGTTTCTTGTGGAGCGAATGTGCCATTTATTGACGATCAAGTATTCTTTGGTCCAACGGCTAAATATACCGATCAAAAAATTAGTGTAATTCCTGATTTTATAGCCAACTGCGGTATGGCTAGAGTTTTTGCTTATTTGATGCAGCCAGATGCTGTATTGACTGGCGAAGGAATTTTTACCGATGTCTCACAAGTTATTCGTCAAGCGTTAAAAGATACGCAGGATGTTAATAGTTCTACAACACAAATCTCTACGACGGCTTTAACATTAGCATTAGAGAAGTTAATGAGTGCAGAAGCTGTAGATGCTTAATATCAGTTGTTAATACTAGTCACTATAGCCAAACTGGTATTATAGTTGTTAGAAAATTTCGCAAGTATAAAACATATCTTATGCTTGCGAATTTTTGTATACAGAACACGGAAAAATGATTCTACAACTATTAAAAAAGCAATTTATTGTTTTAGAGAAAAAAAAATTATAAATTTGTTCCAGATTGGCTTTAGATTAATAGACAAAAATTCGATTTATTATAGAAAATCTAAGTCCCATTCAATCCAAAAAGACAAAATATTATGAAGAAAAAATTTAACCAACTAAGCGGAGTTTTAGGTGGAGCATTATTGTGCTTAGCTGTAAATACATCCTCTGCACAAATCTCTGTTAATCCAACAGACGATAATTTTATACGAAAGAAAGATCAAGCTAAACACGCCGAGTGGAAAGAAGGAAAAAGTCAATTTCCTGGTCGCCCGAGAGATTGGTGGCAAGTTGGTGTTGGTGCAGGTAGTTTTCTTGTTAGTGGTGATGTGAAACCTGCTTTTGGTTGGGGAGCGTCAGTACACGTAAGAAAGTCTATAGGATATGTATTCTCTATCAAGGCGGAATATATGTTTGGACAAGCTAGTGGATTAAACTATGCGCCATCTTACTATAAAGCATTTCCTAATGTTGATCCGTTTACAATTACATCTTCTGAAGGAAATGTAGTTTCTCCAGGGCAATATACAACAAGTGATGCTTTTTATGCAAACTATAAAATCGAGCAGCACCACGCACTTTCTTTGCAAATGGTATTTAACTTAAATAACATTAAATTCCATAGAAAGAACAATAAGTGGAGCTTAAACCTTATTCTTGGTTTGGGAGCAAACTTATACAGTTCTAAAATTAATGCCTTGGATGCGAATGGTCAACCATACAATGCTCAAATGGTTGCTTTGGCAAATCAAGGTAATGATTTGACTAAATTGGATGCTCGCGCTCAAGTTTTGCAAGAGTTGAGAGGATTTTTGGATGATTCTTATGAAACATTGGCTCAACAAAATGCAAACAACTTGTTGACAATCGGAGAAGATCAAAACCGTATGGTTGTAAATCCTTTTGTAAACGTAGGACTTTCGTTTGAATATTTGATTACGCCTCGTATTTCTATTGGATTGGAACATCAATCATTTATTTCTGATGATGACTTTTTTGATGGTAAGAGTCGTAAAGAAAACGGATCTCGTACTTCTAATATTGACATTCCTCATTACACTAGTATCCGATTAGGATTCCATATTGGTAAAAAGGACAAAGCAATTCAGCCATTATGGTTTGTGAATCCTCTAGTTTATCCTATGCAAGATATTGCTGATATTAAAGAAAAATTGGACGATGATTGGTTCAAAGATACCGACAAAGATGGTGTTCCAGATGCATTAGATGAAGAAAAAGATACTCCTCCAGATACGGAAGTAGATAGCAAAGGTCGTTCTTTGGATTCTGATGGTGATGGTGTAGTAAACACTTTGGACAAAGAGCCTTATTCTCCTCCAGGATACCCTACAGACAAAGATGGTGTAGCTCAGGTTCCTAAGCCAATTACACCTGCTGATGTAAAAGTTATCCCTGGTGATCCAGAAACAGGTAAGCACCCAACTCTAGTAATTGGAGAAGAAACATACGATCCACTAGGTGGTCAAGATGTTGGAGGTGGAACATTGAAAGATTGGTATTTGCCAATGGTACACTTCGATTTGGATAAATACTACTTGCGTCCAGAAGCATATGCACAATTGCAACACGTTGCAAGCGTAATGAAAGCTTATCCTAAATTGAAAGTAGTTGTTCACGGTCACACGGATGTACGTTCTAGCAACGAGTATAACGATATGCTTTCTTACAATCGTACGATGACTTGTATTGATCACATGGTAAACAAATATGGTGTTGATCGCAGCCGTTTCATCGTTAAATACAATGGTGAGTCAAGCAACTTGATTGACAATGCTAAGAAAGAAAATGAACACTTTATGAACCGTCGTGTAGAATTCTATATTGCAGAAGATAATGCACAAGAGCAAGGTAAGCCTAGCGGTGACGGTGGTGTAAACAGACAGTGGAAGTACTAGAAATAAATACGACTTGTGTATTGATGTGATAACCTTCAATAGATAAGTGTAAAATGATAATAAAGGGTAACAGTTATGCTGTTACCCTCTTTTTCGTTTTTAATAAGGATCAATAAAATTGCTGATCTTTGTACTATAATAGGGTTTGTAGTGATAAGCTATCAACCTATGAGCATAAATATTATGAAAATAAAAGCGGTCATTGATTATTTGGCATCCGTTGCTCCACCTTCTTATCAGGAGAGTTATGATAATGCGGGATTGATTGTTGGGGATAAGCAAGCAGAAGTTACTGGTGTACTCATTGCATTGGATACAACAGAACCTGTGTTAGATGAGGCAATAGAAAAAGGATGCAATTTAATTGTAGCACATCATCCAATTGTATTTGGTGGCTTAAAACGTTTTACGGGAGCCAATTATGTAGAACGAGTGATTATCAAGGCAATTAAAAACAATATCGCGATCTACGTTGCCCATACTAATTTGGATAATGTCTATGATCACGGTGTGAATGCTAAGATTGCGGAGAAACTAGGATTGGTAAACACTAAAATCTTAGCTCCCAAAAAGCAATTGCTAAAAAAGCTGTTTGTTTTTGCTCCTCTAGATGCTGCTGAGAAGGTAAAGAATGCTTTGTTCGATGCAGGGGCAGGAGAAATTGGGAATTACTCGGCATGTAGTTTTGTTGTCGAAGGAACAGGTTCTTTCAAAGCCAACGAAGCTGCTAATCCAACCTTAGGAAAAAAAAGCGAACGACACCTTGAGCAAGAAGAGAAAATCGAAGTGATTTTTCCTGCGTATTTGCAAGGGGCTATTATCCGAGCATTATTGGCCGCTCATCCTTATGAAGAAGTGGCTTATGATATAATCGCTTTGGACAATGCTTATGCAAAAGTTGGTGCAGGAATGATTGGAGAGTTGGAAACACCAGTAGATTCATTAACATTTTTGCAGGGAGTAAAACAACAAATGAAGACGGATTGCGTTCGTTATACTACCATCTGCAAGCCACAAATCAAAAAAGTCGCGGTCTGCGGAGGCGCAGGAAGTTTTCTATTGAGAAATGCAATAGGAGCTGGCGCGGATGTTTTTATTACAGCGGATTACAAGTATCATCAGTTTTTTGATGCAGAAAATCGCATTATTATCGCAGATATAGGGCATTATGAGAGCGAACAGTTTACAATTGAGCTCTTTTATGAATTATTAACACAAAAATTTCTTAATTTTACAGTCTATTGTACTGATATAAATACAAATCCAATAAATTATCTATAAATTATGGCAAAGAAAAATGCTAATGCTAACTTACCTGTAGAGGAGAAATTGAAAAATTTATACGAATTGCAAAGCGTTAATACCAAACTAAATGATATTAGCAAGTTGCAAGGAGAATTACCTTTGGAGGTTAAGGCATTGGAGAATGAGATTGCTTCTTTGGAGCAACGTATAGAAAAACTAGACGAGGAACATAATGAGTTGGGTAAAGCTGTTGCAAAATACGAAAGCCAAATTAAAGAATCAGAGGCTTTAATTGAAAAGTATACGAAGCAACAGAACAATGTAAAAAATAATAGAGAGTATGAAGCGCTTACTCGTGAAGTAGAACTTCAGAAATTAGATATACAGTTAGCCAACAAGCGTATTAGAGAAACTCAGCAAAAACTGAGTAATAAGGACTTGACTTTGGATGCTTCTAAGAAAAAGAAAGAGGAGAAAGAAACAGACATGAAGCTAAAACAAGAAGAGTTAGCTAAAATTTCTACGAAGACAGAGAAAGAGGAGCAAAAATTCCTAAGAAAAGAAAAGCGTGCTCGTAAGAAAATTGATGATGGCTTACTAAAAATTTACGATAGACTTTGTGGTACGTATCCTGATAAGTTGGCAGTAGTTACTGTAGATAGAGATGCTTGTGGTGGATGTTATAGTCAAGTACCACCCCAAATTCAATTGGAATTGGGACAACGCAAACGCATCATTCGTTGTGAACACTGTGCAAGAGTTTTGGTTGCTTCTAATATCGAAATGTCTTTAGAAGAACTAGAAGCGGAAGCAAATGTGGAATAATAATTGATCTATATTATCAAAGAGATTAAGGCCTCAAGAACAACTTTCTTGAGGTTTTTTTTTGGAAATAGAAATCCCTTAATATGAAACGTATTTATTCATTGTGTCTATTATGCTTTTTGTTGGTAACAAACGGGTATAGTCAGACAACACCAGAAGAAGTAAACGGCGCTGGTTTTTTTAAGTTTAATGACGAACTTAATAGTATTTTTCAAGATGTACTGCACATGAAACTAAGGGCGGTTATTCCTCGTCTTGAAAAGGAAAAAAAGCGCAATGTCTTTAATTTATTACCGCATTATTTCGAAGATTATATTGAGTTCTTGCATGCCTTTGTCGATGGTAGACCTAAAGCGATATACGGAAAGTATATGGAGCATAAGAATAAACGTCTAGAATGGTTGGAGCAAGGCAGTGAAGGCGATCCGTATACCTTATTTATTCAAGCGGATATTCATTTGCGTTGGGGAATGATTTATGCGTATTACCAAGACAACATGGAAGCATTTAAGAGCATCAAAAAAGCTTCTGTATTACTGGAAAAAAATAATAAGAAATTTCCCAATTTTATATTGAATAAGCGTGCATTAGGTGTTTTGCACACCATGGTTGGTGCTATTCCGGGGAAATACCAATGGGGAGCGTCCTTGGCAGGATTAAAGGGTAATATATCGCAAGGTTTGGAGGAATTGGATGCTGTTATTAGACACGGAAAAATGCACCCAACATTTGAATTTAATGAAGAAGTACAGATTATTTATGGAATGTTATTGTTGTATATGGGCAATAATGACATGAAAGCTTGGGGAGCGCTGAATACAGAAGTTTTGGATTTTACTCAAAACCCTATGGCGGCATATATTTTAGCAAGCAGAAGCATCAAAATAGGCAAGAGCAAAACGGCTATTTTAATCTTGGAAAAATATCCTCGAGGAGATGATTACCATCATTTTGCGTATTTGGACATTCTAAAAGGAATGTGTAAATTATACCGACTAGATTTGAATGCAGAAGCAGATTTTAATAACTTTTTGTCGAGCTATCAAGGTGTTAATGGCGTAAAAGAAGCGTATCATCGACTTGCTTGGATTAGCCTTCTGCGTAAAGATGAACACAAGTATCGCTATTTCATGTCTAGGGTAGAAGAAAAAGGGGAATACAATACGACACAAGATCGTACCGCAATGAACGAAATGGAAGATGCTAAAAATAAAGTCGTTCCTAATGTTGATTTATTGAGGGCGCGCTTGGCTTATGATGGAGGCTATTACGAAAAAGCGTATTCTTATCTTAATGCTTGTGATGTCAAGAAACTTAAAACAGAGCAAGAAAAAATAGAATACAGTTATCGTTTAGGGCGAATTTATCAGCGTATGCGTCGTAAAGAGGATGCTTTAAAAGCTTATGCTGAAACGATAAAAAAAGGAACCAAAAAGCCTTATTATTTTGCGTGTAATGCTGCACTACAATCAGGAATTATTCACGAGTCACGCGATGAATTCGATCAAGCAAAGGCTTTTTATGAAAAGTGCTTGAAAGAAAAACCTGATCAATATCAAGCAAGCTTACACAGTAGAGCAAGAGCGCGCCTTGAACAATTGAAGAATAAGAAAAAATAGAGAGGAAAGCTGTTTTTTAAAAAAAAATTAAGACGATTCAGAATAAAATCATCCACATATAAAACGAGCCGCTAAGAAATATTTCTTAGCGGCTCGTTTGGTTTTATAAGCAATTAATAACTTCTATGAAGAAGCCGATGCTTCCAATGTTTGCTTGATGTATTGCTCAATAGCCATTGTCATAGACGGTGTTTTTGGCGCAGGCGCCTTGATGTCCAAGGTTAATCCTTTGTCCAAAATAGCCTGTGACGTTGTGTTTCCAAATGCAGCAATACGTGTATTGTTTTGTTTGAACTCAGGGAAGTTATCGTATAGCGATTTGATACTTAGTGGGCTAAAAAATACTAAAATATCATAAAATACATCTTCCAAATCTGAAATATCACTACTTGCAGCTTGGTACATGATCGATTCATTAAAGTTAAACTCGTTTTTCTCTAAGAAATCCGCGAAGTTTTTACCACCAAAGTTAGAACAAGGCAATAAGAATGTTTCTTTCTTCTTGTGTTTAAGCAATGCTGGTTTTAAATCTTCCAATGTACGTTTGCCAAAGAAAACTTTACGTTTTCTATAAACAATGTGCTTTTGTAAATAAAGTGCCACTGCTTCAGATTTACAAAAGTACTTCAAGTCCGCAGGAACTTTGTAGCGAACTTCGTCACATAATCTGAAAAAGTGATCAACTGCACTTTTGCTAGTGAAGATGATTGCCGTGTAGCTTTCTAAGTTAATCTTTTGTTTTCTAAACTCTTTTGCTGTAACAGGGATTACTTCTGTAAAAGGTCTATAATCAATCTTTAAGCCAAATTTTGACTCTAATTTGTCGTAAGGAGCTCTATTATTTTTAGTAGTTAGCTGCGTTACTAAAATGCTCTTTACTTCTTTTAGTCTGTCTTGTGATTCTGCTGACATCCAATCTCCTTTTTATTATAAAATGGACAATAGCTTCAATAAAATCAGTATTGGGGCTATTTCAACGGCACAAAGGTAGGTAAAAAAATGGAATTTGTGAAATAAAATAATGTTTCCAGCAACAGCTAAACCTTTGAGAGAGCGATAAAGATATATAAGACTAAGAAAAATAAAGCTAGAATACAGCACAACGGTTTGTGCACTCTCTGGAGTGTATGCCAGTAAAAACAAGATGGGAACAAGACAATAGCCCAATACCTTGTTGGTATTGGAGACAGCGAAGTTGTAATACTCGATTTCTTGAGGGAAAGGGAGTATAAAGGATAAGATTTTAAGTTGAAGGTGTTTTAGCGAATAGATTGCCGTCACCCCAAGTATTGATAAGACCAAAAATACAAAGGTGTTAAAGTCGTTTTCTTCAACCAGAATTTGTGGAATGAGAAAGCAAAATGTTCCCATACTAATGGCAAATAAAATATAGCTTGAGAAAGATTCAAAACGTAGTAAATTCCCTTGATCTCTTTGTATATTTCTAGCAGCACTAGGCGTTAAGAATCCTTGAAAAATGGTATTGATTGTTTTTGGAAAAACCGTTAACAATATTGTCATAAAAGATAAAATGCCAAGCAAAACAAAAATCAGCCATTGAGGAATTGTCTCTGTGCCCGTATCGGATGGAGCAAATAAATCGCTTAGATTAATTAATTCCTCATTGGATTTTTGACGTTGGCGTTGTGATTGACGTCCTTTTATAGGAAGTGCAAAAGGGTTATCCGATTCATCAATATCAAAAATATTATTGTTGTAATATTTGCGGTTAAGGGGCTTTTGTTGTACTTTGAATGACCTTGGATAATTGGATAATAAAGCGGTTTTTGCAATGTCATTTTTGTTTAATCCAACTTCATTTAATGCCAATAATGGCTTGTTGACGGGTTTAGGTTTGGGCGTTACAACAACGGGTTTGACAATACTATCCTGCGCTTGTATAGTGGTAACGAAGCTAAGACTAATCCAAATTAGACTTAAAAAAACTAGAGAAAAGTGTTGCTTTATTATGGACAAAATAGGATTGTTGTGTAACACAGAAAAGGTCAAAATTCAGAATAATTGATAGTAGTCGTTGAAAAAAACAAAAATACTAAAATTTTTAAACAACTGCACAATCATACCAATAAGTATAGTTTTAAATGGAAGAAAAGATAAAGGCACTCCTTAATGCCGATGATGACCAAATAATTGCTCAATTGAACAGCCTAGAAGCTGAGGAAATTGATGAGGTTCGAATTGCTTTGGTTTTGCTATGGAAAGTACATAAAGAAGAGACTATTAGTCAGAAAGCAGGCGCTTTGTTGAAAAATGTTTTGTCTGCTCAAGAGCAAACGAAGATCACAGAGGTGTTTGCGATCTTTTCATCTGTTTTGGAATTTTTGCCTTGGATGGGAGATTATCAAGATTTGCAACGAAAGAATTTTGAAGCCTTTATAAGCTATAAAGAGCCTTATGAACATTATTTGATTGAATCCAACTTAGTGGAGGATTATTTAAATTTGGGGAGGCAATTGTATATGATGTTTGAATTGGTAGAAGAAGCAAAACAATGTTTTGAGGCAATTGTTGAACAAAAACCTACTTATGCAGAAGCCTTGTATGCTTTGGGGAGAGTTGCTGAATCTCGTTATGATGTGCCTACTGCTTTACATTATTATGAGCGTTGTGTGACGGCGGATGAGCAACATATTTATGGTTTGTTACAACTAGGAATACTGAAAGCTGATCTACAAGATTTTACAACCGCGATACAATATTATGACAGGGCAGTAGAATTGGAACCCTTTATGGTGGAAATTCACGTTCGCCTAGGAGAGGCGCATTATGCTCTTGGAAATGTAAAAAGAGCGTATCAGTTTGTAGACGCAGCATTGGGAATTAATGAATATTATGATGAAGCCTTGAATTTGTTGGGAACCATTCAGTGGAAGCATGAGAATGATATTGAAGCAGCTATAGAAACCTTTAATAAGGGCGTTGATCACAAAATCCATGGGGATAGTGGTTTGTTGTTGGCTAGTTTGGGAAATATTTATGCCAATCATTTTAACGACCACAATCGAGCAAGAGTTTATTACGAAAAGTCATTGAAAGCAAAGCCAAAGCAAGCTAAGACGGTACGAGCATTATTGGTGTTGCTCGAAAATGTTTTTCAGGATTATGGAGCAATGGCGGCTTGTTATGAACAGTACCTTTCGTTGGTAAAACATGATTTAGATTTTTATGTTGATTATGCCGACTTTTTGATAAAATATATGCACGACTATGTCTTTGCAAAGGTGCAATTGGATGAGGTTTTATCTATCAATGAAACACACGACCGTGCTTTAAAGTTAGTGGACCAAATTGCAGATTATCTAGAAGATGAAGAAGAAGACGATGACTGGGATGATGACGACGATGATGACGACTTTGTAGGCGGCGGAGCTGCTGGTGATAATTAAAAACAGTTACCACAAAACTTGTGAAGGAACCATTTTATTTGAACCGCAGTATGAACGTTTTTAATAAATAACCATGCACGTTTACAAAAATATAGTCTTAGCAATAATTGTTTTGTGTTCTTTCTGGAGTTCAATAGTTAAGGGGCAACAATATGCTATAGAAACAAACTACCAAGTCGGGTGGCACCTCGCTATTCATCCCAAATACCCAACAATAAAAACGCCTTCTCATACCGCAGAAATGGCACTTATTCAGCATACGCAAGGCAAAAAAATATGGTCGATTCTGTATAAAAAACCTAGTGTGGCGTATATGTTAGCCTATCAAACCTTGGGGAACCGAGAAGTTTTGGGAGAAGGAATTTATTTTGTTCCTGCACTAGATTTTAAAGTGTTTAAAGTGGGGCGCTTTGATCTGTTGGCGCGTGTTGGTTGGGGATTGGGGATTGTCACCAAACCCCACAGCAGTTTTTTCAATCCTACCAATATTGTAATGGGATCGCCCATCAATGCTTGTGCGACGGTGCGTGCCCTTTTTAGGTATCAAATTTCTAAGAACATACATCTCCTAGCAGGCGGTGGCATTACGCATTATTCCAATGGAGGTTTTACCAAACCCAATTTGGGCATCAATATTCCTTTTGGGCAAGTAGGGCTACAATACAGCTTTCAAGCCAAAGCAGTCCAAGATAGCTTAGAACAAAAAATCCTACGACAATTACCATCGCTCAATCAAACCTTTCGTCCATTCGTTTATGTAGGTTTAGGTTTGACAGAAACACAGGCAACAAGAGGGGCGAAATATCCCATTTATAGTATTGGCTTAGGCGTTTCTAGAATGATGGCAAGGATCAGTAAACTCAGTATTGCTGTAGAATATTTGTACAATACCGCAACGTATGCCTTTGATCGTCATAATGGAGGATTTACCTTGGATCATTGGAATTATGCGCGATTCTCTATGATGGCAACCCACGAATTGCTCTTTGGACATTTTGGTTTTGTCACATCGGTAGGCGCTTATTTTAACAAACACCGATCTCAAGGCAGTGTCATTTTGACAAAAGTAGGCTTTAATTTTTATCTCAAAAATTATTTTAAGCGTTTCAAGCACCAACTCTGGATGGGATGCCATGTTCGAGCTTACGCAGGGGAAGCAGAGTTTGTAGAAGTAGTTTTAGGTTATAACTGGTAAGCCATTGGTAATAATCATAAAAAATAGTTCAAAGCCACAAAATTAGACTTTATCAAAAGTTCTGCGGTACGGTAGAATGAAGCGTAGCGTTCCTTCTGCGCTTTATTATACGCATAGAATTATCACATTAATTTATATTTATAAGTAGGAGGACAGAATTTCTTATATGTTTTGCAGTAAGTAATTTTAGTTCAAGACAAGGAAAAAAACACAGTCGTAGCCGTAGCTACGGCGCGTATTTTTGACGCAGTATTGGACAAAAAGAACGCTCGA
>Ga0163111_10000301_pt1 | contig 29694 bp, 30 predicted proteins | sample CRUFie1St18metaG_FD_109645 | JGI IMG/M metagenome (GOLD analysis project Ga0163111, IMG submission 109645) | Marine microbial communities from the Costa Rica Dome - CRUD Field 142mm St18 metaG | ecosystem: Environmental > Aquatic > Marine > Oceanic > Photic zone | place: Costa Rica: the Eastern... | reverse complement strand
TTTCTGGCACGGGCACGACTGCCCATTCTTCCGCTGGCCAAAATCGAGGCCCGAGTTCTGGCGCGCGAAGATCGGCGCGAACATCGAACGCGATCGGGCAGCTAGGACCGCGCTCAGGGCGGCGGACTGGCGCGTGTTGACGGTATGGGAATGCGCGTTCCGGGGTAAGCCCTTGGAGCAGGGTGAAGCCGCGCTTGACGGGGCGGCTGCATGGCTTTCCGGCAGTTCCGGAGAGGCCGAGATTAGGGGAGACGACAGTGGCGCTGGCTGACCTTTCGGACTGGATGGACGACCATTCCGGCGACGGCTTCGTATGGTATGTAAAACGGCTGTCCGGCAACGACACGCTCGCCAACGGTGCCCACCAAGCCGGTCCTTACATCGCGCGCGATTTCCTGTTCCGCATGTTCCCGACAATCGACCGCACCGACGTAAAGAACCCCGATACGCGGTTCGACCTCTATATCGATTCCCATGCCGACCACCGCGAGGTCCGCGCGGTCTACTACAACAACAAATTCCACGAGAACCCCGATGGTGGGCGCAACGAGGCCCGGCTGACGAATTTTGGCGGCGCGGCATCGGCGCTGCTCGATCCTGATAGCACAGGCGCGCTGACCATCTTCGCCTTTGCGCTCGATGATGCAGGAGCCGCCACCGAGGCGCATGTCTGGGTATGCCGCCACGGCACCGAGGAGGACATGGTGGAGGACCGGATCGGACCGGTGGAGCCGGGCCGGTATGTCATATGGCCACTGGGCGCGACCGGGGGCACGCTTTCGCTGTTCACCCCGCCCGCCACGACGAGCTGCTGGATTGCAGCCGCCGACATGCCGCCAGCATGGCTGGCGAAGTTTCCGACCGGAGTCGAGATCGTCGAGCGGGCGGTGGAGCTGCGCCCCCTGACCGGTCTCGTTCCCGACCAGCGGCTCCTCAAACGGCGCGACTGCGAGTTCGAGATATTCCGCAGTGTAGAAGAAGCGATCGAGCTGCCTCACATTACCGCAGGGTTCGCGAATGTAGAGGATTTCATTGCGCGGGCGCAGACCATCCTACAGCGCCGCAAGGCCAGATCGGGGCGTTCGCTCGAGCTTCATGCCCGTGCGATTTTCCTTGAGGAGCGTCTGGCGGAGGGAACGCAGTTCGCGCACCAGCCCGAAAGCGAATCTGGCAAGCGGCCCGATTTCCTGTTTCCCTCACAGACCGCCTATGCCGACAGTGCGTTTCCGGCCGACCAGCTCCGGATGCTGGCGGTGAAAACGACATGCCGCGACCGGTGGCGGCAGATACTTAACGAGGCCGACCGCATACCTGCAAAGCACCTTCTGACCTTGCAGGAGGGCATTTCGGAGTCTCAGTTCAATGAAATGCGCGGCGCGGGCGTGCAGCTTGTCATCCCCGCTGCGCTGATCGACAAGTTCCCCAAATCGGTGCAACCGCATCTGCAGACGCTGGAGAGCTTCATCGGCGATGTGCGCTTGCTGCGGACCCTGTAGCAGCATGACGACTGTTCTCAATCAGGACCCCCGTCTGCGGGCCATGATAATGCCGCTGTTCAGGTTTGACCCGCGATTGCCGGATGGCCGCCCGTTCGGTCTGGGCACGACGTTCCGCATCGATCCATGGGGCACCTGCGCGACGGCCTTCCACGTCATCGAGGACATGCTGCTTTATTCCGGCAAGGAGCTTGTCCTGCGCGATGAGATCCGAATGGTTGCCTTGGAGCTTGAGGGGATAGCCTACGGAGCGGCGCCCCTGCCCGAGCAGGCATGGCGTCCCCTTTCCGCTTTCTATGCCGAAGCCGGGGGGCAAACCCCTACCCTGTTCCATGAGAAGCCGAGAGTCCGGAATCTGACTGAACTCGCGAGACTGACCATATCCCGATCACATCAGAAGAACGAAATGCCTTGCTTGCCGGTGGCGCTCCGAAAACTGCCCGTCGTCGGAGAAATCGTCATGGGCTACGGTTTCGCGAACTTGGATGTTGCCAAAGACGGAGCCCCAGAGGACCGGCCGATTTCGCAATATCTCTACGAAAGTGCCGGAGAAGTAATCGAAGTTTTGCCTGCCGATCCGTCATCGTCGATGCCTTGGCCGTGCTTCCGCGTGGCGGCGGAATGGCCAAGCGGAATGAGCGGCGGGCCGGTAGTGGATAGGGATGGCAGCGTGATCGGCGTCATTTCTCGCAGCTGGACCGGTGAGAGGGACTCCACCGCCACCCATTTTGCAGGCTGGAACATCGCTGAACGGGTGTTTCCGTCGATCGACGGGTTCGCACCACGCCGATACAGAGGTTTTGCAGCTTTGGACGATGACGATGATGTTCGTTTTCTGGGGCCGAACAAAGAGGCAGCAGACGCTTTTGCCCATGACCATGGCATGACGATGCGAGCCGTATCGTGCAATCTCGAGACGGGCGATTGGATTGCCCTTTAGCTGCTGGTGACAGGTTTCAATACTCCTTCCCCATACCCATATTCGGGAAGATGAAAATCGAGACCTATCCCGAGGAGGCATCGCGTAACTGTCGGAAGTGGACCTATGCCATCTTCGACGATGACGGGATCGAGGAGTTGGAAAGAGTTACCATGGAAGGCTCGCATTCGGCTGTCCAGCGGGCTGCCAAGGAGGCGCGCCACCGCCTTTATCTGGAGCGCAAAGCGCAGAGAACTCGTTAGGTCTTCCTTGCTGCTGCGCTTGCAGTTTTGCATCATCGGTTAAAAATCCAGATAATCATCGGGGTCGGGCTCAGGCTCGAAACCGTCCTCGTTTTGGCCCCGAGCACGCCGGGCGACCCTTCCGGCAAACTCTTGATAGGTCATTTCCTGATCGACAGCGTAACGCTCGATCAGATCAGTGTGCGCGTTCCACCTTTCGCGCATTTCCGGCATGATCTTAGGCAGGTTCTCCGCGACGAATTTCTGGAGGCGCGCATCCGGTTCGTTGGTTGCCCGAATGTCGAAGAATCCCATGCGATCCTTGTGTTTCAAGTCAGCGGTGAGATCGGGATCGGCCGAGGGAACGAGCTGGTTGTAGTGCTGGTGGACGATCAGGCCGCATTTTCCGAAAACGAATACGGTTGAAGGGTGAATACGGCGACCGATCAGCACCGGGACGCAATCGAGGCTCCATGCCTTCAGCATGAGATCACGAAGCTCCCGCCGATTGGGATAGAGCCACTCCCGGATGTTCTTGCATTCGAGGCCTGCCCAGCCTGCGGTGTCGTGGCGATAGTGGAAATCGAGCTTCAGATCGCCGGGCAGGGCACGCGCGCTAATATGCGAGGGTGGTTCTTCCTTGCTATAGGGGGTGCTATCGTCATGGTCGTCGAGATCACGATAACGGCCGAGGAAGTCGCATTCGGCCGCGAGAAGCGCGTGTGTAGATGCCGGTAAGCAGATCAAGCCGTTGTTCACGCCGGTCGGCATCATCTTGTGCAAGATGATACCAGGTCGTTCCAGCGCGTTGGAGGCGGCGGACTTCGCCTTCGTTGACAAGCTCGTTCCGGACTGTGGTCAGGATATGCGGGTTGATGCGCTGATTGAAGGGGCCAGCATCGGAAATTTTCTGTTCGATGATCCGCATGGTGGCCACGCCATGGCGATCGAGAAGGCGCAAAAGGCGCTCCCGCGCGATCGCTTCCCGTTCCTTGCGAGACAGTTTCGCCACGCACCATTCCCATTTATATATATTATAGCAGTATGTCTGGCTCGCCCCGCTTGCCGTGAAGCCAGTCTGATAGTTGATTTTGTGGCGATAATCACAGGTTTTCTGGGGTTTGGAACAAACCGGGATCAGGGCGGGCGTCACCCGGCCCGTGCGATCAGCGGGGCGAATCCTATCCCGGAATCAACGTCATCCTGTATGGAAGGAGGCGATGCGGCATGGCTGCTCTTCGTCAACCTTCTCCCGCACGGCGGCACCACAGCACGGTCGAAAATCATTGCATACAGGTAGAATTGTCGGCATGTAGACATGTAGGGAGTCAGACATGACGACAGTCGCAATCATCAGTCAAAAAGGCGGGGCGGGAAAGACCACCCTCGCCCTTCATCTTGCCGTCGCCGCCCAGGACGCGGGCCGGGTTTCGCTCATTATCGACACGGACCCGCAGGCGACAGCCAGCCAGTGGGGGTCATGGCGCGAGGATAAACCCCCGGAGGTCATCGACAGCCCTCCTCCCCGCCTTGCAGCAAAGGTCGAGCAGGCGCAGGAACAAGGTGCGCAGTTCGTTGTGATCGACACGCCGCCGCACGCCGACAGCGCCGCACGCGCCGCCGTTGAAACGGCCGACCTAGTTCTGATTCCATGCCGTCCAAGCGCGTTCGACCTTGCCGCTATCCAGACCACGGTGAAGCTGGTGCAGCTCCTACGCAAACCGGCTTTCGTTGTGTTCACCGCCGGATCGCCCAACGCACCGCGTATGTATGAGGAAGCGGACGAGCTGGTGGAGAGTTTCGGCATATCGGCCTGTCCTGTGCAGCTTCCCGACCGGGCGGCCTATCGCCATGCAAGCGCCGAAGGTCGCACCGTCATGGAAACAGAGCCGGACGGAAAGGCGGCAAACGAGATTCAACAGCTATACAAGTGGACGTGCCGACAAATCGACATGTCTACACCCCAATAGGCAGGAGAAGCATCATGAGCCGCAAGCCATCCTTCGCCAATCTTCGTGACCGTGCGGAACCCGCGCAGGTCGAGACACCGGCAGCGCCGAAAGCAGCGGCATCGACCGAGGCACCGGCAAGCCGCCAAGGACGCAAGCAGATCGCCGGTTTCTTTACCCCTGAAATGTCCTTCGCGTTGCATACGCTGGCGCGACGACAGGGACGAAGCTTGCAGGATTTGATGGCCGAGGCATTCAACGATGTGTTGCGCAAGCACGGCGAAAGCCCGATCGGAGAATGAACTGATTTCGACATGTCAACATGTAGACATGTCGAATTGTATGTCTGGGAAGATGCTTACCTAACGCTAGCGCAGCGGTTTGCGCTCGTGCCGTTTCTTGCAGAAGCCGACGAACGCGCCACCGGGGCTTTTTAAATCGGGCTGGCCCATGTCGCGCCACCAGGCGACCCATTCCTCATAGAGCGCATAGACATCGTAGCCCGGCGCGGCCGTCTTGGCATCGTGCATCGTTTCCGGATCGATATGAGGCGCATCATCGATCGCTTCCGCATTGGGAAGGGCTTTGAGGCCCGACCGTTTGCGGAACAGGACCACATCGTCCTTCATCGAGACGGCATAATCCGGGATATGGCCGTGATCGGCATCGTGCTCGCAAACTTTCTTAACGAGCGCGCGGAACACCCGGAGCGGGCTGCTGGAGCCGCATTTCTTCTGGAGCAATTCGAGGCCTATCCGCCATTCATCCTGCATCCCACAATGCTTACGGCCCAACTCATACAAGCGTCGCTCGAACGGCTTGCGCAGGCGGAAATAGTCCCGGTGGAGAGTGAGGACGTTCTTGCTGATGACCGAGCGGTAGACCCATTCGGAAAGGGTGATTTCCAGATCGAGCATCCGGCCGTCGAACGTCTTGCGGGTAATCTTGGCTTCCTCAATCAGCCCGAATATCCGCGTTTCTTCGATCCCGCCGGTCTTGATGTTGGTCCGCACCGTGGTCCCGCGCAGTCGGGTGAGCGCATCCCCGAGAAGGCGATAGCCCGCACCGCTGGTCTGGCGGTTGGTAGCGCACAGCATGTCATAGGCCTGCAACCGCACCGTGCGGTTCGGTTCCTCGCCCTGGTTCATCTTCGCGATGAGCTGCGAGATGCAGTAGATCAGCACATCCTTGTCGTGAATCGTCGCCAGTCCCTTGCCCGAAGGGATTATCTCGATGACGCTGTCATTGTGCTCATATCGGCGCGTGCGGTTGTCAGGCTTGGTCGAGAGCGAGAACACCGGGTGCTCCATCGAGGCCATGTCATCCTTGGGAATGGCATCGAGAACGTCGCAGATGAACAGGTCTTGGTTGGGGTGGCGCACCGGCAGCAGGGGCGGGCGCTCGTTCCCTTCCTGCGGATCAACAGACGAATCATCGGACGGGGCAGGGCGGAGTGCTATCGTCATTTCAGATTCACAAGGCTACTATCGTCATTTCACATACGCAACCGGATTATCGTCATTTCAGATTCACCCAGCCTGCTATCGTCATTTCGTTTACGCCTTGAGGCCGCGGAAACAGCCTCGCGAGCTATCGTCATAGTGGATTCACCCTTTCGTCATAGTGGATTCGGGCTTTCGTCAGAGCGGATTCACCGGCGGGCGTTTTCAAGCCAAATAAGACCAATTTATCAACAACTTCTGCGTAGCGCAAAATTCTGTAACACGACTCTAACTCCTTATATTAACACAGGCCGGCCTGTGGATAACTTGCATCCGTTGAAGCAGGGCGACAGCCCAAAATTGGAGCAGATACGAAACATAATTCCTTCGATCCGCAGCGTAGCGCCTAGAGAAACTGGAACAGGCGGCCTTCGGCCGCAGGCTGCCGACGGGTGCAAGACTAACCCGAGCCGCTTTAGAACGAGCGATAGCGCGAGCGGAGAAGTCGGAACAGGGAAGGGGAAGGCGATAAAAATCAAGGATCGCCTTGTTGTCGCGCAATGGGTTTCCGCTCTACCGTCCAAGAGACGATTCCGCTGCGACCCCGCCTCAGGCGGGGTCGCAGAGAACGGAGTGAAGCGTCGAAAGCATGGCGCTATTGCCACCAGCTCTTAAAAGCAGGTTCTCGACAGAACCGCCACGCCGGGCGAAAATGGGTTTCATGCGCGGACCTCCACGAACCGTTCCACCCCCGCTGTTTTTAGGAAAGCCGAGCCCGTGGGTCGGCAAAGGCAAGGAGCGGGTGCATCGCCTGATGACTCGCGAACGGTTTCCCTATCTTCACGACCTGTTGGCTTCGACCGCCAATCAGGACGAAATCGAAATCTGGGAAAGCCTCGATAGCCGCCTGTCGCATTGGCAGGGTCGAAACTGGCGGCAGGATACGAAGATGATCTGGGCGCTCGGAAGCGAGGCGGAGGTTGACCGACTGGCCAATTGATGCGGCGGTCCCCGGATCACACGCTCCCGGCGCGGGCCCAAGTGAAGCCGCGCGCGTCGGCGAAGAAATCGCGAGCGCCCACATGCCGGAAACGAGTGTGGTCTGAGCCGGTCAGATTATTCGAGCCGAACCTTGGCGTTAACTGTTGCATCGGATTCGAAGAGATCATTTTGGAGGCGCAATAACGCAAATCGGCGGATCCGCCGATTTGCTGTGCGCCGCCCGGCTCGTTGTCAGGAACGATTCGGGCGGTGTCCTCCAGCCTAAGGGCTTCCGGAAGGCGAAGAATCGACCGCGGCTATCTTGCGCATCTGAGAACAAAAGCGGATCATACGCGCATGGGCGCGAACAGGCAAAACAACGAGGATCAACCTCTATACCAGCATCAGCTGGAAGCCATTCTACGTCGCGTCAAGTTTGAGGACCTCGCGGCCATCGGCGCTCTTTGGCGGGTCGGTTATCGCAAGCCCAAGGAGGTGGAAGCGAGCACTCTATCGGTCCGGAAACGATCTGGAGCAGATGCGGGTCGAGTAGTCGATTTCAATATCCCGAGCCCACTGACCGGCAGGGATCGACAAGGCGGTGATCGCCGAGTCCCTCATGTTTCGATCAAACCGATCCAAGCAACAGGCCCTCGTATAAAGGGTGAGAGGCTGCTCGAGGGGAAGGGACGTAACCGTCAAAGGGGGGCGCAGCATATCGATTACCTGGCTGCGGGCGCCAAGGTCACGATAGGTTCCCACCTGGACTATCTCCGCCGACAGTTCGAAAGCCATGATCCGTTCGGGGATCTCCATATCAACATGCGGGACGAGCAGGTGATGCGGGACGAGCAGAACCGGTTGTCATACTACAGCAATATCCCTGGCGGGATCGAGCGCCACAAATCCCTTTTCGATGCAGCCGAACGCTGCGAACCTGGACCCAAGCGCTTTCATCTGCAGGTTCACACAGAAGCGCTCGCCGCCTTGGAAGAACTTGTCGAGGCTAGCGATGCCTCGTTCTTGATGCAGCGCATGTTCGATCGATTGCGATCTGAGCGCGCAAAGCGGAAAGCCATCACAGCCGCGAAAGGGCGACGCTTTAAAGAGTTCCGGGCAACGGTCGCGTCGGGATCTCGGAGCGAAGTGACCGAATGGCTGAGGGAATTGAAAGATCACCCGCGGCTGAAGGGCAGGGTATCCGGCAAGCCAGGCCGCGCCGGTCGAGTCCAGTTCCGGATGGTGTTTGAGTTGCCCGTCGGTCTGTCCGCTGTGGAGCGGCATGCTGTCATGCGGGACTTTTGCAATAAGCTCGGTGATGACGGGCACATGTTTGTCGCGGCCATTCATCAGCCCGACCGGACGAACGACAAGCGTAATTACCATATTCATGTCGATTTATACGATCGGCCGGCCAAGTGGCTGGACGATCACGGCTTGTGGGATTTTGAATACAAGGTCCGGAGGAACGGGAAGGACACCTATCCTCTTCGGCAAAACAAGGTGCGGTATTCGCAACCTCCGGCACGCCTCTTCCGGGAACGTTACATTGAAATCGTCGAAGGTATCCGCAATCGCCGCGAGCATGTCGCCAAGTTTCTCATGGGGACCTATACCGACAATGGCATTGACCTGACACCCCTCGATCACATGGGGCCGCGGGCCATCGGATTGGAAAAGCGCGGGGTCGTCACGGCCGTCGGAACTGAGAACGCCCGACGGATCATTTCGGACGAAATTCGACATGCCGAAAAACGGGCCCGGACCGAGTATTGGAAAGAGACGGAAGCGGTGCTTCAAACGTTTCGATCCGCCAAACGCGATGGGCATGCCTCCGATGCGCTATTTAGCTTCATCGATCTGCGCAAAAAGATCGCCGATCGCCGGCTTCAGGCGGAACTGGGCAGGATTACCGTCAGAATGAAGCGGTCGCGCGCGGACGCTGTGATCAGGACGTTGACACCCGAACCGGGCCGCCCGGTGGTGTCGCAAAAAGGGGATGTCGCCCTGCTCGAAAAGGCTCGGGCGCATGTCGCCTGGATCGAGAGCCATGCACCCAGCGAAGACATGATCGCGGCGGAGCAGCGACTTTTGGATGATCTGGCGAAAGCCGCTGCTAAAGCAAAAGCGAAAGTCCTGGCAGTGTGTTCGGAGCCTACCGTAGGCCAATCCGTAGCGATTCAGGACATCAACGAGGCTGACGTTTCGACCGCTGGGAAGAAGCAGACGAAACCGTCGCAGTTTGACGAGTTGAAGCGCCAGCGTCTTCACTCTTGGTTGGACGAACACATCGAGGACCCGGCCTACATCCGGATGGAGCCATCCGCTTTTCTCCGCGGAGAACGAATGCCGAAGGCTATTCACACGCTCATGAAGCAATTCGCGCGTGAACCGGAATTCCTAGACCGTTTTGAAACGGAACGCGCGCGCAGATCATCGCTTCCTTCGCCCACGGCCGGTGTCGTAGAACAGCCGGTCTCAAGGTCCCTTCCAACGTCTCCGTCTTTGGATTCCGAGCAAACGTCGCATCCTAAGCTGAATGGATCTCGCGGCGGCCTACTGATCAGCACTTCAGCGAAACCGCAGTCAGACGTTCAATCAAGCCGTAATCCGTCCGGGACAATCAATCCAGCGAGCGTCCGAGGGGATCACGGCGGATCGCCAACGGACCCTGAGAGGCACGAAAATAGCCGGCTGATGCCAACGACAGCATCGGTCAAACCGGAGCCACATAGCAGCAACCTCGTCCACGAGAACAAAGCTACTGCAGCTCAGCTCACATTGATGCATCAGAAAATACAGGCGAGGAAGAAACGGAGACGATCGCCTGACTCAGTTGGCTTTAACCGATCAGAGCAATCTTATGAGCGGGACGATTACGAACTGAACAGTGCTGGCGAGCAGGAAGTGCAAGCAGACCGGCTTCGTCGTGCTGTCCTGAAGGAAGCGATCAATGGAACGCCCCTTGTCACGACGGGGCATTCTACTGGTCAGGGCATTCAACCTCACACAGACCCAGACGTTTCGGATGATGCGAAGAAGGACGATGGTCGTGCGAGGATCGAACCACGTGATCCAAGTATGCGAAAACCATCGGGTTCGGATCGTGTCATCGGCTCACCCAGAGTAACCGATCCGCACTCCAAGCGAGAGACGAGTGGTGTTCAAGCAGATCAGAAGCCCATCGCGGCGACCGGACCATCCAAGGGATCGCCACCGTTGCTTCGAGCGAAGGGACGAGATGATGGTAGCCCACCGGTGCCAGAATCATCGAGGGGACATGGCCGCTAGAGTGACGGTCGACCGAAAAACGGTCAGGTAAGCCGCCCGGCGGCGGCGAAGTGAATTGTTTTGGAAAAGGGAAGCTGTCCTGCGGATGAAAATAAGCAGGGCGGCCTGATCCGGCCGAAGGGCGGTCGGTGATCACCCTACCGAAAGCACCCAAATGCCTGAAATTTTGAATACGCCCATGTCGCCGTGGGAGCGTCTGCTGACGCTCCCACTCATGGAGCTCGAAGCTTCCACCGTCGCTAACTGGCGCCTTCGAGGCCTGCCGAGCGGCTCTCTCGATGTGCCGGAATGCAGTGTGATCTTGACCAGTTCCGACGATGCCGAGCGGTTCGATCTCGCCATGTTGAAAACCGCTACCACACAAAATCGCGACGTGCTGTTGATGCGGTTGGCGACAGGAATGGGTGCCAACCAAACTACCGCTGTCACAATCGATGCGGTGCTGCGTTCGCCCCTCGAGCCGATCCTGCTGACGAACCTCGTGCCCTGCAGACTCGCCGATGGTGCGCTGTGGTTCGTGACCGAGAACCGTGGTCGGTGCTTGGTCGTCGAGCCCACCGGGCTATCCATCCGGTGGAGAGCGCCGGCGTCGCCATGCGAACTAGCGTTGGGCCGTGAGCGGGTGGCCGCCGAGATCGACTTCATCTTGAAGGGAGCGGAGTTCTGATGGCCCGGACCAAAACAAAGCCGCGCACGAAAACGCCGTCGCGCAAGGCCGTCGACGAAAAGGATCCGAGAACCTGGCTCTTCGAGAATCCGGACGGCTCGCCGGGCGACGGGTTCGTGTTCGCCGTCCTGCGCAAGAAATTCAACCAGCGAGCCAATAGCGCTGCGGAGTTTGCCTGGCGGAAATGTCATCTCGGCCCGGATTACAAGATATGGGATCCGTCGGTCTGGCAGCCTAATGTCGAGCGGCTCGAGGTGCTCCTGCCGGAGAAGGCTGACGACCTACTCGCCGATCCGGTCTCGCTGATGCGGCAGGTCGACGAATTCGCGGCGCCCAACCAGGCAGGATTGTTGACTTGCTTGTCGCTGCCGCTCGGAGATGTCGACCGTGTGCATGTTGGCTGGGAGCGCGCCCGGGCTTTCGCGCGAAGGTTGGCAGGCGAACGAAAGCTCGCCAGCCTCGCCATCCTCCACGCCCCCGGTCTAATCGGGGCGGATTTACCTCTTCACGCGCATATTCTTGTAATTCCAAGAAAAATATCAGGTTTTGGGATCAAGCTGGCCCCCTACGATCGGCTACTCCTGAATGATGACGGCCAGGACGCGCTGCACGACATGTGGATGGAACACCGCGAGGGAGGCGTGTGACGATGCCTGCGCGTGCGATGCTTTAAACAGTAGGCCGCCTCATTCCCGCCTGTGGCATCGCCTCCGCCATCATACCACCCGTCACCAAATGGTGGCGGGTGGGGCATCAGACCAAATGCGCTTCTCGGGAACCGCCGCTGCTCAAGAAGGGGCGGAAGTAAATCATGAATTGGGAGGTTGAAGGTGTCCCCGCATCGGGGAATGAAAATCAGGAAAGCCTATGATGAACACCGAAACCGAAAACTCGATCTTCCTTTCCCATGCGGCCGCGGTCCATCAGATGTTATTGAAGGGCGAATCGCAAACGCGCGATCTGCTCTTCATCGGCGGCGCGCGCCTCCATACCTTGGAGGATCGCATCGGGATCGCGCAAATGGTCCAGCTGAACGATGCCGACGTCCTTCATTTCGGCTTTGAGCATACCGCTAACGGCTATGAACTGACCGAACTTAGCGTCTGCATGAGGCGAGACGGAATGATCGCCTTGGCGCGGGAATGCCGTCTGTGGTCCGATCGATCGGGCGAACGGGTCATCCTCGTGCCTCCGGCAGACCGGTTCAAGGGCTCGTTCGGTTTCCTGCCCGACGAGATCGTGCACCTTCGTAGCCGCCCGCGAAATCCCGATGCTGGTTTCGCGAGAGCGGATGCCACCCCTCGGACTCTAGTTGCTGCAGGTGCACGGGAGGACAAGCACGGCGCGGGACGAAACGAACAAAAGGAACCAGCTGAAGCATAGTCGCCGACGAGGTCCCGCATCGAACGGATGCTGCGGCGTTGTGACGCCAGGATCCTGCATTCGGCACTGTATACTTCGCCAGCGGGGATACTCGTTTGGCTGCGTGTTCGTTGCGGATGGGACCTTGCTTTCCATTCGTCGATCATCGGTCTAGTCCGGCAACGCGCGCATCGCGAAAAGCTGGATCGACCCATCACACCAAATGGCATTGGAGCTGCAGTATCTCGGGGAAAGCCAGACAACCGGACTTCCATAGTAATAATGGCCGACATAAGAACAGGCGGTGAACAAAGGGCGCTATCGAGAATCGCTGCAGATCGGAAGGAAGCCGGCAGCCAACCTGCATCATGCCACGCGCGTTGCTAAACAGATCGGCAAGCCGCTGAACCAGTTCGTGACGATCAATTACTCGCTCACCGAGTGTCCGCCACGAGAAGCGAGTGCCGCGTTTCGAAAGATGCTGGCGAGTTGGTTTGCGCGATGGCTTCGTCGGCACAAAAAGCTGAAAGGCCGCTGCCCGCCGACCTATGTCTGGGTCCTCGAGAATGCGGGAGAGCAGGCGGCCGTCCACTGGGCTGTCCATATCCCACGTGGGCTGGTGCGGGAGTTCAGAAGATCGCTTCCGCAATGGATCGCGGCGACCGTAGGCGGGCCGGTGCCACACAATACGGTAAAGCATCGCCCAATCTACAATGTGACCGGCCTGAAGCGGTATATGTTGAAAGGCATGGACGCGCATTTCGCGCCGTCATGGAAGATCCGCCCGGTGCCACAGGGACTTGTTATTGGAAAGCGAAGCGGTTTCAGCAGGAATCTCGGTCCAGCTGCCCGCGCGCGTGTTGGCTATCGGCCGCAACGCCATTTCTCGACAAGTCGGACTGGTGAGACGTCGGTCTGAGCGCGCTGCGCACTATGGCAGCTAGCGACCCGAAAGCGGAAATTCGCTTGGTCGCGGCTCGACTTCCGCTATGCGCCCCAAATTAGGTCATTCACATCGTAGGCGTCTCGACTTGAAAGCTGCCGTTCGCTCGGCACGTCACAATGGCGAAAAGGTTAGAGCTCTTAGGATCGCCGAGCCCCCACCAACGGATGATCGTTAAGCGCTCGGTGCGTATGCCCAACTCGCGCCGTTCCAAAGTCATTCTGCATTCGCTAGACGCGCAGAGTATGACCCGAGCCGACCTCCAGCGTCTGATTGACGATAAGACTAAGCCAATTGGATCAATGGGGCGGCTTGAAAGCCTCGCTGTTCAGGCCGCGGCGATCATCGGCGACACTAATCCCGAGAATGCCTCGGCATCGCTGACCATCTTTGCTGCCGATCATGGCATCGCGGCACAGGGTGTTTCGGCATTCCCTCAGGAAGTTACAGGCCAAATGGTTGCCAACTTCCTTGCAAGTGGGGCTGCGGCGAATGCCATCGCAGCGCAGTTCGGCATACCGATCACCGTCGTCGATTGTGGGATCATGCATTTGCCAGCGCAACGTGATGGGTTGATCGACATGGCACTCGGACGAGGCACGGCCGACAGCTCTACGGGGCCCGCGATGAGTCCAGAGGTGGCGAGCAAGGCGACCACGCAAGGACGACACTTTGCGAGCGGCATCGAGAGCAAGATCGTTTGTTTTGGCGAAATGGGTATTGCCAACACTTCCGCAGCGGTCCTGCTGGCGCACAAGCTGAGTTCCATTTCGGTCGCCGAGTTGGTCGGACGCGGCACGGGTCTCGACGATGCCGGGCTCTCCAATAAGAGAGAGATACTCGAACGCGCGGCGGCGCGCACCGGAGAGCTTGCGCCAATCGAGGCTCTTGCCGAGGTCGGCGGTTTCGAGATCGGCACCATGGCGGGCGCGATGATCGGAGCCGGGACATCGGATAAGCTGGTGGTCGTCGACGGGTTTATCGCCACCGCTGCCGCCGCGCTTGCAAGGGCGATAGAACCAGACTGCGAAAAGGCTTTCGTCTATGCGCATCGCTCGGCCGAACAGGGACATCGGGCGTTGCTCCATTGGTTAGAAGCCGAGCCCTTGTTCGATCTAGAAATGCGTTTAGGCGAAGGCACCGGTGCATTGCTTGCCGTGCCGATGATCCGCGCCGCGCTATCGCTTTTCGGAATGGCGAGTTTTTCGCAAGCCGGGGTTTCCGGCGCTACTCCGGCTTCATGAAACGCCCGTTCTTTGCATTGCTGGCCGCGTGGGTCTTTCTCACGCGGATTCCATTGCCTATAGCCAAGCCGGAAGAGCGCGACTTCGAGACCGCACCCGGCTTTTATCCGCTTGTCGGCCTGGCAATCGGCGCCATCGGAGCGGCAGGCTTCGCACTTGGCTGGGCAATCGGCGGCGCTTCTATCGCTGCGATTTTCGGGACTGCCGCAACGCTGCTGGCGACAGGAGCCTTTCATGAAGATGGGCTGGCCGACCTGTTCGACGGGCTTGGCGCGTCGACAGCCGAGCGGATGATGGAGATCATGCGCGACAGCCGCCTAGGCACGTTCGGAGCAGCGGCGCTGTTCCTCGTCCTATTACTCAAGGTTGCCGCGTTATCGCAATTGCCTTTCATGCTCGCCCTTGCCGCTCTTCCCGTGGCGCACGGAGCCTCGCGCCTGTCGGCAGTGACCGTGATTGCGACCAGTCGCTATGCGCGCGCAGAGGGGATCGCGAAGCCAGTTGCGAAGGGGATCGGAGCAGCGCCGCTAATGGTGGCGACGCTCACCGGGATTGCCGCGGTCGCAATCGGCGCGACCGTTCTTGGGCCCGGCGCCGTGCTGTGCGGCTTGGCCGGGCTCTGTGTTGGTCATGTTACGACGCGGCTGCTCTTCGAGCGCAAGCTGGGTGGCTATACGGGCGATTGCCTTGGCGCTGTGCAGCAGATCAGCGAAGTCGGCTTCTACCTAGGCTTGATCGCATGGCTCTGATCCTGCTGCGGCACGGCCAGCCCGAGATCGCTGCGGGAATCTGCTACGGCCAGTCGGATGTTTCTGCTCGAGCCTTTGAAGAGGGAAGCCTCCGCGCGCTGGCGGCCGCATTGCCCGACCGCCTGGCACGGATCGACAGCAGCCCGCTGACCCGATGCATTGCGCTGGCTGAGCAGTTGTCCGCGCATCTCGATCTCCCGGTTCACGCCGACCCGAGACTGATGGAGATCGATTTCGGAAATTGGGAAATGCAGGCTTGGGACGCAATTCCGCGTGGTGAAATCGATGCGTGGGCCGAAGATGTCGAAGGTGCGCGACCGCATGGTGGGGAGAATGTGGCGCAGATGACCGAGCGGGTGCGGGCCTATCTACGCGACGCGGCGAGTTGCGATGCCGACATCCTTGCCGTCACGCATCTCGGCGTCGTTCGGTGTGCCGGTGCTGTTCTGGGCCGTGCTAACCCGTTTGAAATCCAGCTTGGCTTCGGCCAGTTCCTGAACGTCGAACCGAAAGAGGCACTATGAGCGATACCAACAGCGAAACGCATGCAGCGAGGATGAAGGAACTACAGGCTGCGCAAGCCAAGCGGCGACGCGAACTGAAAGAGCCCGACCGCGGGCTGGTTCTGGTCCACACCGGCGATGGCAAGGGCAAGTCGAGCTCCGCCTTCGGCGTCATCGCCCGCGCGCTTGGCTGGGGACAAAAGGTCGCCGTGGTGCAGTTCATCAAGGGGAAGTGGAAGACGGGCGAGAAGCAGTTCTTCGCGCGCTTCCCGGATTTGGTTGACTGGCACGTTATGGGCGATGGTTTCACTTGGGATACACAGGACAAGGAGCGCGATATCGAGGCTGCAGAGAAGGCGCTCGCAAAGGCGGGCGAACTGATTGCGAGTGGTGACTACGCGCTGATCGTGCTCGACGAGATCAATATTGCGCTGCGCTACGACTACCTCACGCCCCAAGCCGTTATCGATGCCCTTGAACGCCGGGGCGATACGCGAGTGATATTGACCGGGCGCGATGCGAAGCCCGAATTGATCGACTATGCCGACACCGTCACCGAGATGACCGAAACCAAGCACGCCTATCACGCTGGCATTCGCGCCCAGCAGGGTATCGACTTCTAGTCTGCAAGGATTGACAGCGGCGCTCTTGGCTAGCATGGGCGCAATTAGACGGTGCTGCAGGTGCGAAATTGCCTGGAGCTAAGAGGGAAGCCGGTTAGAGACCGGCGCTGTGCCCGCAACTGTGAGCCAGGAGTCCCGAACCAACATGTCACTGGCTAAACCCTGCATTGGGTGACGCCGGGAAGACGGTTCGAAGGCGCTGATCGGCAAGCCAGGAGACCTGCCGTCGCGTCGTTCGTCCGGGGCCGGGTCCAGCCCAGTGGGACAGGAAAATTCTTTTCCGAAGTAACGACAGCCAGGCCGGTTACCGGTGTCGCGGCTCATTTCGAGCGGCGGCGGGCCATCTGTCGAGTTGACCATGCGGGCACCGGAGCCTCCGCGTGGACTGGCTTTGGATTCTACAATGAAAACCGCATTCCATTTGTCCGTCGCGGCATCGGCCGTGGCTTTGTGCTCGACCGGTGCATTCGCTCAGTCGGTCGACCTTCCCGAAGACGAGGAAGTGAACTCCGAAACGATCGTTGTCACTGCCAATCGCACCGAACGTGCGATCAGCCAAGTCGGCGAGTCGGTCACGGTGGTTGAGGAAGAGGAAATCGTGAACCGCCAGCCGAGCGAAGTGCTCGACATCTTACGCACGGTCCCCGGTGTCACCTTCAACCGCAATGGCGGGATCGGAACCAACACCGGCGTTTCGATCCGCGGTGCGGAGAGCGACCAGACCGTTGTGCTGATCGACGGCGTCAAGCTCAACGACCCATCCTCGACAGGTGGCGGCTTCAACTTCGGTCCTGCCCTGACAGGCAACATCGCGCGGGTCGAAGTGGTGCGTGGGTCGCAGAGCGTTCTTTACGGCAGCCAAGCGATTGGCGGAGTGGTGAACTTAATTACCCGCGAGCCGACCGAGGAGCTCGGCGTATTCGCGCGTGCCGAATATGGTGAGCGCGACACTGCGGAACTCGTCGGTAACGTCTCTGGCAAGTTCGGCCCTGTCGGGGTGAGTGTCGGCGGTAATTACTATCGCACCGATGGCATCTCCGCATTCAGCGAGGCGCGCGGTGGAACCGAGCCGGACGGATTCGAAAGCCTTGGCGCAAACGCCAAATTTGATATCGCGCTGGGCGAGAATTTCTCGATCGATCTGCGCGGTTTCTATGCCGATAGCGAAACCGATATCGATGGCTTCACGGCGACGGGCTTGGGCGATACCAACGAGGTTTCCTACCGCGACGATTTGGTCGGCTATGGTGGGATCAATGCCAACTTCCTGGATGGACGTTTCCGCAACCGGCTGGGGATTGCATATACCAGGGTCGACCGCCGGAACTTCAGCTTCGATACCGACTCCGAAACCTTCGACGCTTTCGGTGAAAACCTGCGCTACGAATATCAGGGTGTATTCGACGCAGCCGACATGGCCGAGCTGGTTTTCGGCGCAGAGCGCGAGGAATCGGAGTATCGCAGCTCGAGTTTCGGTGCGCCCGCGATTGGCGATGATGTGTGGATCAACTCGGTATACGGCCAGCTCAATTTGACGCCGTTGGACGGGCTCTCGCTGACTGGCGGCGTTCGCTACGACGATCACGAAACCTACGGTGACAATACAACCTTCGCCGCCAGCGGTGCCTATTCGCCCAACGGCGGCGATACCGTGCTGCGCGGTAGTTATGGCGAAGGCTTCAAGGCGCCTGCGCTGTTCCAATTGTTCAGCGACTTCGGAAATACCGATCTCGAGCCCGAGGAATCGGAGAACTGGGATGTCGGTATAACGCACAATTTCCTTGGTGGCCGAGCCGAGGTGGGCGTCACTTATTTCGAACGCGACGCAACTAATCTGATCGCGTTTGTCGGCTGCACCGGCAATCCGATCCCGGCGTGTCAGGATCCGGCCAATCCACGCCCGTTCGGCACATACGACAATATCGCACTCGCAAGTGCCGATGGCTGGGAATTCGGTCTGGCGCTGCGTCCGGCCGATGGATTCGACGTCGCGCTTAACTACACCACCATCGACGCCCGAAACGATGTGAACGGCAATCGCCTGCCACGACGTGCGCAGGATACGATCAGTCTGGTCGCGGACTACCGCATGGAGAACGGCATCGGCATCGGTGCCACCGTGTTCGTGGCGGGCGACAGCTTCGACAATGCCACCAACACCACCCGCCTCGATGGCTATGTGGTGACCGATATCCGGGCGAGCTTTGGCATTACCGAGCAGATCGAAATTTTCGGTCGGATCGAGAACCTGTTCGACGAGCAGTATGAAACGATCTTCCGCTACGGCCAACCTGGTCGTGCGGTGTTCGGTGGCGTGCGCTACCGGATGTAACCGATGGTTCGGACGATCCTCGCGGCGCTGGCGTGCCTTTTGCTCTCTGCCTGTTCGCAGGTGGCGGAGCGGGGAGCGGACGCGCCGCGACGGATCGTCAGCCTCGACTACTGCGCCGACCAGTATGTCCTGAAGTTCGCGGATCGTGAGGATATCCTCGCGCTGTCGCCCGATGCGGGAAAGCGCTTTTCCTACATGCGGGCGGCGGCTGAAGGGATCCCCACGGTCCGTCCGCGCACGGCAGATGTGCTGGCACTGCAGCCCGATCTGGTGGTGCGAACTTATGGCGGCGGGCACGATATCGCCGATTTCATGAAGGAGCCGGGGGTCCCGGTCGTGCAGATCGGCTTCCCCCAATCGATTGCCGAAGTGCGGGATGAGGTGCTGCGGGTGGGCACCGAACTTGGCAAGCCGGATGAGGCCGAAAAGCTCGTTGGTGATATGGATCGGCGATTGAAGGCACTTGCAGAGAGGTCCGGTCCTCAACGCGAAGTTCTTTACATGACCCCGGCAGGCGTAACCGCGGGCGAAGGCACTCTGGTGCATGAACTGTTTGTCGCGGCGGGCCTGCGAAATTTCCAGGATCGTCCCGGCTGGAACCCGCTGCCACTGGAACGGCTCGCCTACGAACGGCCCGACCTGATCGCGGCAGCCTTTTTCGAAAGCCAGACCAACCACGTCGATAACTGGAGCGCGGCGCGTCATCCGGTGGCGCAGGCGCAATTGCTCGAATTGCCAGTCGTGCCGCTGGAAGGGGCCTGGACCTCATGCGGGGGCTGGTTCCTGATCGATGCGGTAGAGGCGCTCGCAGAAGGCAAGGAAGGCGCGCAATGAACCGGGTAGTGGCGATATTGCTGGCAAGCCTTGTGGGCGCACTGGTCCTCTCGGTTGCATTGGGATCGGTGCCCTTGCCGCTTAACCGGGTGATGGGCGCTCTCACATTCCAGTCGAGCCAGGGCGATCAACTGGTCGTCTGGCAAATCCGCCTGCCGCGCGCCCTCGCCGCAGGTTTCGTTGGAGCGGCGCTGGGCATGAGCGGCGCGGCTTTGCAGGGCCTCTTGCGAAATCCGTTGGCCGAGCCGGGTATCCTCGGCGTCTCGGCCACCGCCGCACTATTTGCGACCTTCGTGCTTTATTTCGGTCTGGCAACCGCAGGCCCGTTGGTGCTTCCGCTGGCGGCAGTAGCTGGCGCGCTGATCGCTACGTTGCTGGTTGCGCTCGCCGCCTTACGCACGCGTTCCGTCGTTACATTAATTCTGATCGGCGTCGGCCTTTCGAGCTTCTCGGCAGCAATCATGGCCTTGCTGATGAACCTTGCCCCCAATCCCTTCAGCCTCGCGGACATGGTCAACTGGATGTTGGGGACAGTGGACAATCGCAGCTTCGACGACCTGCTGTGTGCTCTGCCCTTCATGGCGATCGGGGTCGCGGTTCTGCTGGCTTCCCGTCGCGGGCTATCCGCCCTCGCCCTTGGCGACGAGGCGGCCGAAGGAATGGGGCTGGACCTCAAGCGGCAACGGCTGGCGGTAATTATCGGCGCGGGGCTGGCAACGGGCGCCGCAGTCGCGCTGGCCGGAGCAATCGGCTTCGTCGGAATTGTCGCACCGCATCTTGTGCGGCCCTTCCTCCGCTACGATCCCGCGCGGCTACTGGTGCCCTCCGCTTTGCTCGGGGGCCTGATTCTCGTGCTCGCCGATATCGGCGTTCGCGTGCTGCCGACCGATAGCGAGCTGAAACTAGGCGTGGTCGCCTCGTTGCTGGGCGCCCCAGTATTCATCTGGATCGCCGCGCGCAGGAGGCTGGCATGAAGCTGCTAGAGGCAGAAGGCCTCGGCTATTCGGTCGACGGCAGGGTTCTGGTCGCCGACGCCGCGTTTGCTCTCGGCGCGGGCGAGCTGACCGCGCTCATAGGGCCGAACGGGTCGGGCAAATCGACCCTCCTGCGTCTTGCGCTAGGCGTGTTGGAAAAGGACGCGGGAAGCTCTTCGATCGATGGAACGGCGGTGGAATCGCTTTCGCCGGTAGAGCGCGCTCGCCGCGTTGCGTATCTGCCGCAAGCGCGTCCGCTCGTTTGGCCTCAGCCGGTTCGCGATGTCGTATCCCTCGGACGGTTCGCATATGGCGCTGCCCTTGGTCGCTTGTCGCAGGAAGACAGTGAAGCGGTGCAGCGCGCGATCCGGGCATGCCAGTTGGACGGCTTCGAGGAACGCGCGGCGGACACGCTCTCGGGGGGCGAATTGTCGCGAGTGCATTTGGCCCGGGCGCTTGCAGCAGAAACTCCACTGGTTGTGGCGGACGAGCCCGTCGCCGCACTCGATCCGCGCTACCAGCATCAGACCATGCAGCTGTTCGCCGAAATGGCGCGCGCTGGACGCAGTGTGCTGACGGTCATTCATGATCTCGACCTCGCGCTGCGTTACGCCTCCAAGGTTCTCTGGATGCACGAAGGCCGAATTGTCGCGAACGGCACGCCGCAGGATACCTTCACAGCCACACGATTGCGCGATGTCTTTGGCATCGACGCTCAGGTTCTGAGCGACGGCGCGCATACCCGGCTCGATATCTCCGGCCCGGCGTAACGGGGCATGACCGGGCGCGCGATCATGCTTCAGGGCACCGGATCGGATGTCGGCAAATCACTGCTGGTTGCCGGGCTGTGCCGGATCGCAGCGCGCAGGGGGATCGAGGTCGCTCCGTTCAAGCCGCAGAATATGTCGAACAATGCCGCAGCCTGCCCCGGTGGCGGCGAGATTGGTCGGGCGCAGGCCCTGCAGGCAAGAGCGGCAGGCCTCTATCCATCGACTGATATGAATCCCGTGCTCCTCAAGCCTGAAGGCGATCGACGTGCGCAAGTCGTGCTCAATGGGAAAGCCCTGCGGAGCGAAGAAGCTGCCGCCTATATGGCCAATCGGGGGAGCCTGCTTCTCTCGGTGATCGAGGCATTCGAACGCCTGAAATCGGCGCACGACCTTGTTATAGTCGAGGGCGCGGGGAGCCCGGCCGAGGTGAACCTGCGCAAGGGCGACATCGCCAATATGGGCTTCGCGCGCGCTGCCGACGTTCCCGTAGTGCTGGTCGGCGATATCGATCGTGGCGGGGTCATCGCATCGCTTGTCGGCACCCGAACCGTCATCGAAGCCGATGATGCCGAGATGATTGCAGGCTTCGTTATCAATCGCTTTCGGGGTGACGAGAGCCTTCTTGGGGATGGCGTGCGCTTCATCGAAGACAGCTGTCGCTGGCGCAGCTTCGGCATCGTGCCATGGCTGCAATGTGCCGCGCGGCTACCCGCAGAAGACGCTGTGGTGCTGCACCAAGCCAGACTGAAAAGCGGTGCCATTCTCATTGCCGTGCCGATGCTTTCGCGGATCAGCAACTTCGACGATCTCGATCCGCTGCGCGCCGAGCCGGACGTGGAGGTCCGTTTCATTTCCCCCGGCCAGCCAATTCCGCGAGAGGCGGATGCGATTATTCTCGCGGGCACCAAGTCAACCTTGGCCGACCTCTCGATGCTGCGGAACCAAGGGTGGCACCATGACATCCTCGCCGCCTGGCGCACGGGAGCGCACATTGTCGGCTTGTGCGGCGGGTTCCAGATGCTGGGCAAGCGGATCGAAGACGCCGACGCGGCAGATGGATTGGCAGGATCGGCGGACGGTCTTGGCCTGTTCGATATGACGACGACGATGACCCTCGAGAAAGTGGTTCGCCCCATGAGCGGAACCACGCTCGCCCATGGCGACCACGTGACAGGATACGAGATCCACACCGGTCGTTCGCATGGCCCTGCGCTGAGTAGACCATTCAGTGAGCTCGATGATGGCAGCTGCGATGGCGCGATCGCGGGAGGTGGCCGCCTGATCGGCACTTATCTCCACGGTGTGTTCGCGAGCGATGCGTTTCGCTCTCGCTGGCTCGAGCGATTGTGCAGCGGTCGGAGCAGCACGCTCGACTATGAAGACAGTGTCGAAAGTGCGCTGGACGAGCTTGCCGATGGGCTTGAGGTGGCCCTCGACGTGGATGCTTTGTTGGCGCTGGCGCGGTGATGGCCGCATGGATCATGCTTGCAGGGCTGGCGGTAGAAGCCCTGCTCGGCTGGCCGGACGCGCTGAACAGGCGGATCGGGCATCCGGTGCGCTGGTTCGGCTGGCTGGTCGAGCGGGCGGAGGCTCTGGGCAATCGGGAAGCATGGAGCCGGTCCGCGCGGGTCGCGATGGGCGGTCTCGTAACACTGTTTCTGGTGGCGCTTGCAACCCTGCTCGGACTGGCGATCCAGCTGGTCCTGGCTGATGGGTGGGTAAGGTTCGTGCTGATGGCTCTTCTTGCCTCCAGCCTGATTGCCGCACGTTCGCTGCACGATCACGTCGCGGACGTGGCCAGCGCCTTCGAGGGCGCGGGGATCGATGCGGCCCGGTGCACGCTCAGCCGCATCGTTGGTCGCGAGACTGCTGAGCTTGACGAGGCCGCCATCGCTCGAGCCGCTATCGAGAGCCTTGCAGAGAACACCTCCGATGGCGTCACCGCGCCGTTGTTCTGGGGTGCGCTCCTGGGATTGCCGGGTCTTTTTGCCTATAAAGCGATCAACACGCTCGACTCGATGATCGGCCATCGCAATGTGCGATATGAAGCCTTTGGCAAGGTCGCAGCCAGACTAGATGACTTCGTCAACCTGATCCCCGCACGTCTGACGGGGACCCTATTCACGCTCTGTGCTGGTTCGGGTCGGGCCATGAAGGTGATGTCTCGCGACGCCCGCAAGCACCGTTCTCCCAATGCAGGATGGCCGGAGTCGGCGATGGCAGGGGTCCTTGGCATCAGGCTTTCCGGCCCACGAGCCTATGGCGCGGCGACGAGCGAAGAGCCATGGCTCAACGCCGAAGCAGGCGACCCGGACGCAGCCGATATTCGCCGTGCGCTGGCTCTTTATCAGCGGGTCGTAGTTGCCGCCGCTCTGTTTTTAGCTGCGCTTGGATGGGCTCACTTGCCATGAGCGATCCCGATCTCGTTTGCGGCCATGGTGGGCGGATCGATGCGATGGCGCGGGCATTCCCCGATGCGCCCCTGCCATGGATCGACCTGTCGACCGGTATCAATCCAGCTCCCTATCCGTTGCCCCAAATTCTGAGCGATGCATGGACACGGCTGCCAGGCGAGGTAGCCCGCGCGAGGTGCGAGAGCGCCATGGCTGGTGCGTTCGGATGCGATCCTGCCTACTGCCGCGCGGTTGCGGGAACCGAGGTCGCCATCCGCCAACTGCCATCGATCCTGCGGGCGAAAACGGTGGCGGTTCGCACTCGAAGCTATGCCGATCACGCGCAAAGCTGGCGATCTGACGGCGCAAGCGTCGTAACAAGCCTGGATCCGCTGGAGCTGGTCGAAAAGGCCGATGTCGTGGTGCTCGTGAATCCCAATAATCCCGACGGGCATTGCTGGCCTGTCGAGCGGATCGAACACGCGCGGGCCCGACTCGCGAAGCGCGGCGGCTGGCTGATCGTGGACGAGGCCTATGCCGATCTCGATCCATCGAAAAGCGTCGCTCCGTTTGCCGGGAGGCGGGCGCTGATAGTGCTGCGATCCTTCGGCAAATTCTACGGCCTGGCAGGGCTCCGGCTGGGTGCGGTGCTAGCTCCACCCGATGTTCTGCGCGAAATTGGGGAAAGGCTCGGCGGCTGGGATGTTTCCGGACCGGCATTGGCTATCGGCAAATCAGCCTATGCAAATGTTGAATGGCAGGCGGCAACCCGCAAACATTTGGCGCTGCGGATGCACGAGCTGCGGACATTGATCGCGTCGGCGGGCCTGAATGATCGCGGCGGAACCGATCTTTTCCGGTTCGTCCAGGCATCCGATGCACCTGCTCTGTGGCGACAGCTGGCTCGCCATGGCATAGCCGCTCGTCGATTTGCAGAAGACTATCATCACCTGCGTGTAGGCCTTCCGGCCGATGCTGCGCAGTTTGATCGACTTGCGGAAGCCCTCAACCTTTGAGCCGCAATGGTATCCCGGCGACCACGAGCTCGACCGTGTCGGCGATTTCGGCGAGCCGCTGGTTCAGTCTTCCCTGCTCGTCACGGAAGTCTCGGCCCAACTTCGTTTCCGGGACGATGCCCGACCCGACCTCGTTGCTGACCAGGACCACATTCGATGTCGCGGATGCGATGCTATCGATCAGAGCAGCCGTTTCGCTGGAGATGTCCCGCTCCGCTAGCATCACGTTCGACAGCCACAAAGTGCAGCAGTCGATAAGTATCGTTCCCCCATCTAGCGAAGCGATCGTATGCGCAAGTCCGATTGGTGACTCGACCGTCCGCCAATGCCCGTCACGCTCTTCGCGATGCTTTTGAATTCGCTCTGTCATTTCGGAATCATAAGCTTGAGCGGTGGCGATGAATATGTGCGGTCCCTGCAATCGACTGCCTGCCGCAAGAGCGTGCCGGCTTTTGCCCGAACGAGCGCCCCCGAGGACGAGGTGAACAGAAGCCATCAGGTGAAGCCCTCGTCTAGTCGCCGCGCTGCCGCCCGGTTTACGGAACGTTTCTCGTCGCACGCCATACCGGACCAACGCGCGATCTCATCCAGCGTCCGGCCACAGCCCATGCAGACCTCATCATCTGCCGACAGCTTACAAATACTCCGGCACGGCGATTGCGTGCCATCAGGGCTAAGAGTTGGCATGAGGCCGACTCTAACTATGGTTGGCCTAGCTGGCAAAGGAACGCGCACGTTTCGGGGGACGGGACGATGAACCCTCTTGTGAGCCAAAAGACCCTTCTGTCAGCTATCACTTGGTGTGAGCGCCATCATACGGCCACCATAGATTTTGAGGTGTTATTGGCGAGTATTCCGAGTCTCAGGTTGCGCTGGAAAGAGGCGCGCTCGGCGCTGCGAAAGCATCTGAGCGGGCAAGAGCGTGTCCGATGGATCAAGAACGCGATCGTGATTTCCTTCGACGACGCGGAGGGGAAGCGCGGGATCGCAAGGCGCCTTGAAGAAAGCGCCGAAATTCTCGACGCAATCGCCACTCGTGCGCTGACACCGAAAGAGATCTGCATGGCGTTGGAAATTTCCAACCAGGAACGTCTGCGCTGGACGAAGGATGGCCGCTTAAAAACGTCAGGGACGCTGACCTTTAAGACAGGGCGACGGGTGACCGTTTCAACGTATTCTGCGCACTGGGTCGCCGATTTGCTGAAGAACAATCGATTGATCGATGGCTGGCGAAAGCAAGATACGGCTTGATAGTGCTTACGGGATGGTTGGACTGATTAAATCTCATGCATGCCAAGCTGACATCTCCACAACGAAATGTCCGCTTTGGCCCTCGCAACCTCAAATATGAGACTGTCTGCAATCGGCCCAGAAGCTGTCGTTCTAGTCGCGAGCATCGATTGACCGATTTCCACCCATTCTCCGACATTGCATTCTTGGTCAAAACCGAACGGTTCTGACACCTAATCCACATCCACGCTTTTCCGCGCCGTTGCGGGTGTCAAAACCCCATGTCAAAGAGATGGCATGCAAATTGGCTATGCCCGCGTGTCCCGAGGGGACTCCCAGGATCTGGACCCGCAGCTCCGCGCGCTGACCGACGCGGGCTGTTCGATCATCTATCGGGAAGAAGCATCGGGCGCGAAATCCGATCGTCCTGAGCTGGCGCTGGCGATCGAGGCATTGAAGCCTGGCGACGTGCTGACCGTGTGGAAGCTGGATCGGCTTTCCCGCTCGCTCCGCGATCTCCTATTCACGCTGGAAGCGATCACAGCGGCCGAGGCCGGATTTAGGTCACTGACCGAGGCGGTCGATACCACCACGCCGGCGGGGCGGTTGATGATGCAGACGCTCGGCGCGTTCGCCGAGTTCGAGCGCGCCATGATCCGCGAGCGGACCATGAACGGCCTAGCGCACGCCCGGAAGGCAGGAAAGCATATCGGGCGCAAACGCGCCCTCTCCCCCCAGCAGCGCGCCGAAATCATCGAGCGCGTCGAGAACGGGCTAGGCTCCCCCGCCCAGCTCGCCTCGCTGTTCCGCGTATCACGATCAACCGTGCAGCGGGTGTTGCGGGATTACCGCGAGAAACTTGCCAGAGAGGCTGCCGCACATGAGTGACGCCATAAACAGATTCATGGAACAGCAGCGCGAAAGAGATAGGCTGTTGAACGAGGCGGTTGGTGGGAAAGGCTACCTTGGCACTCTGGATACTGATTCTGCCATTACCAAGACCATTAGGGATTTGGTGGGAAGCCCATCAATCGCCACGATGATGGGCGGCGACAGCCTTTTCGCCCTCCAGAACACCGCCACCGGCATCATGGACAGTGGGGTGCTGGATCAAGCACGACGCATTGCGATGGAGCTGGATCGCAACCTCGTGCGCGGCCAGCTTGGTGAGTTCGGGATCGATGCCGGACTGGTCGAGAGGGGCACCCGCGACTTCTACCGCCAGTTCCGCCACCCCGCCCATGATGACACCATTGCGCTCGCCAGTAGGGTTGCTGCCACGAGTCTTATGGACGTGTCCAAAGTTCGAGATGCCCTGAGGGGCGTTTCCTCCAACTGGGCCAGAATTTCAGACGAGTTTGGCAGTGCCACATCCGTTGCGCGGCTTCATGAGTATGGCTTGGCTGTCGCCCGCACCGATCCCTTTTCGGAGCAGGTTTCAACGCTCTTGCGCGGTGGTCTTGGCGACTGGCGGCGCTTCGATATTCCGGATGTCGCTTCTATTCTCGACATACAGTCGCGACGCAGTATCTATCGTGAGATCGGGATGGAACCTGGCCTTGCCGATTTCACGCCCGACGCTTTCGATGAAATAACCGCGAGCGCGGGTCTGGAGCGGGAACCGGGTGCGGAGAGCAGCGACGAGGAAGAGCGTGCTGCCAGTGCATTCCGGACCATAAGGCGTCTTGAACAGCAAGTCCGGGACTTCATCGAACACCGCCTACGCAGCGTTTTTGGCGACAACTGGGAGAAGAGCCAGATTCCTGGTCCCATGCGAGAAAACTGGATTGCAAAGCGGGACGATGAAGTCCGGCGGCAGCGCCCGCCCCGCCCCCGCCTGATCGATTATGCGGACTTCAGCGACTACGGGATGATCTTCGAACGCAAGGACAATTGGGAGCAGGCCTTCTCCGGAGTGTTTGTCCGCAAAACCGACGTTCAGGAATCCTTGTTGAGGATCGCGCCGGTTCGGATCGTCACGAGCCATGCTGCAATCGTGACACAGGACGACGAAGTTCTTCTGGGCATCGAGGCGCGTCGCATTCTGAACGCCATCCAACGCAGTGCCTAGCAGGAATTATCACCGAGGAATCACGGTTTGTTCTTGTCATTCGGGAGCATCGCTGCCACTGCGTCAAAAAAATACCCAGAGGGGACTTTTGATGACGAGCAGATCGCCCACGCCGTTTTCCCAGCTCCGCACGCAGGCGGGCATCAGCATTGAGGCGCTGGCCGACATGGCCGGGTTCTCTCCCCGGACGGTTTACCGCTGGGAAAATGGCGAGGTCTCCCCTCGCAGGGCCGCAATCGAGCTTCTCAAACGGATCATCGCCGACCGGCCCTGCGAAGCGGCGCAGGGCGATCCTGCCTTCCGCTTCATCGACCTGTTCGCCGGGATCGGCGGCCTCAGGCGCGGCTTCGAGCCGCTAGGCGGGAAATGCGTATTCACCAGCGAATGGGACAAATACAGTGCGGCGACCTACCGCGCTAACCATCCGCATGACGGCCATGAAGTTTCCGGCGATATCACCGGGATCGAGGCAGTCGACATTCCCGAACACGACCTGTTGCTGGCAGGCTTCCCCTGCCAGCCTTTCTCGATCGCGGGCGTGTCGAAAAAGAACGCGCTCGGCCGAGAGCACGGCTTTGCCTGCGAGGCGCAGGGAACGCTGTTCTTCGACGTGGCGCGCATCATCGCGCACCACCGCCCCCGCGCCTTTCTGCTGGAGAACGTCAAGAACCTCGTGAACCACGACAGGGGCCGGACCTTCGAGGTGATCCGGCGCGTGCTGACCGACGAACTGGGCTATGACATCCACTGGAAGGTGATCGATGCGCGGTCATGGGTGCCGCAGCACCGCGAGCGCATCTTCATCGCTGGTTTCCGCGAACCGGCGGATTTCAGTTTTGCCGACATGCCCATCCCCGACCCGCTTCACGGCCCGCGCATCGGAAGCATCCTCCATCCCGAGGATGGCAGCGAGGCACCCGAAAAACCCTTCACCGAAGGCAATATCGGGCGCGTGAGCGCGCGTTACTCGCTCAGCGACCACCTATGGCAGTATCTCCAAGATTACGCCGCCAAGCACCGCGCGCGGGGCAACGGCTTCGGATTCGGGCTTGTTGGCCCGGATGACGTGACCCGAACTCTTTCCGCCCGCTACTACAAGGACGGTTCTGAGATCCTTGTCGAGCAGATGCACGGCAATCCACGCCGCCTGACCCCGCGCGAATGCGCGCGGCTCATGGGTTTTGACGGCCCGAGCGGTTCGGACTTCATCATTCCGGTTTCCGATACGCAGGCCTACCGGCAGTTCGGCAATGCCGTTGTCGTGCCGGTCGTGCAGGCGGTAGCAAGGCATATGGCCCCTGCCCTCGGCATCGCAGCGCCGGTGCCGGTGGAGGCGCGGCTTGCCGCCTGATGTGGTGAACGCGGCCACGCGCAGCCGAATGATGGCAGCGATAAAAGGCCGCGACACCAAACCCGAAATGACCGTGCGACGCGGGCTTCACCGAAGGGGCTTCCGCTTCCGACTGCACGACCGCGCCCTCCCCGGACAGCCCGACCTCATCTTTCCGCGCCACCGCGCGGTGATCTTCGTGCACGGCTGTTTCTGGCACGGGCACGACTGCCCATTCTTCCGCTGGCCAAAATCGAGGCCCGAGTTCTGGCGCGCGAAGATCGGCGCGAACATCGAACGCGATCGGGCAGCTAGGACCGCGCTCAGGGCGGC
>Ga0163111_10000300_pt1 | contig 29764 bp, 29 predicted proteins | sample CRUFie1St18metaG_FD_109645 | JGI IMG/M metagenome (GOLD analysis project Ga0163111, IMG submission 109645) | Marine microbial communities from the Costa Rica Dome - CRUD Field 142mm St18 metaG | ecosystem: Environmental > Aquatic > Marine > Oceanic > Photic zone | place: Costa Rica: the Eastern... | reverse complement strand
CTCTACTCCCCTATCTCTACCCTATGTAAGTCATCGCCTAGTTCAATTGTTCCGGAGAAATACTGAGCTGCGATCTCTCTCCATTCTTCTTCTTGCCCAGAAGGAAAGGCAGGTACGTAATGCGTTAACGTAAGTGTTTCTATGCCGGCACGTTCTGCGGTTTGAGAGGCTTCTTCTACTGAGGAATGATAGTCGCAAACATCTTGTAGACGCTGGAGAGGAATATTTTCGATGATGTCCTTGCGGATAACGGTATGAACAAGTCCTTTGGCCCCAGCACACAATTTGTCTAGCCCAGCACATGGGATAGTATCTCCTGCGACAACAACCGCATCATCCCCGTAATCAAATCTGAATGCAATGGTTGGGTCTACTGGGCGGTGGTCTGTAGGTTCGGTAGAGATCTTGACGTTACCTTCTAATTCCACGACCCCACTTTCAATTTCAGTCACATTTATTGCGGGAGGTTCGTTTAGGTCTTCGTGATGATCTATTCGATACTTAATGTCAAAGCTAAGAAAGTGCAGGAGCCTATCAACTACCTCTTTCGTCCCCGGCGGTCCAACGATTTGAAGAGGTTTCTGTTCTGCGAACGTAGTAATCCAAGCAGATGTGATGACGTCATTTAAATCAGTTATGTGATCGCTATGAAGATGTGTGATCATGACCCCGTTGAGCATGTTTGCGCCGCATCCTGCGGCGGCCAGCCGCATAAGAACACCTCTCCCTGCGTCAACCAAGTAGTTCTCTTCACCAGCTTGTATGAGAGTTGCTGGTCCTGCTCTATTGGGGTCAGGAATTGGTGATCCAGTTCCTAAGAGAGTGATAGTTATCATTTTTCCTCCTGTGTGGATAACAACTTATTGTCTGGCATTTTCAGCACGCGCCTGAGCTTGATCTGCATCGGGCGCTCTTTTGGCTGCGAGTTGAATTTCAATTTGGTGAAGTTCCCCACTAAAGGGGAAAGGGCTTTCGTATTGAGGTGAGACAGCTGATCCGTGATCGTAACCAATGCTTGACCCTACAGAAGATATCATTCTCATAAATAGGGGAATCTCTATGGATCCAGACGGTTCTTCGTTGACATAGATTGTGATTTCTCCACCTCTTTTGAGTCTTCGAAATTGAGCGCGTAATGTTGAGTATCCGATTGGAATCTTGATATTGGATGTCACAACCGAATGGTCATCAAATGCGTTGTAATCTACAACTAAGCGTTCATTTTGTATGAATATTGAAATGCCAGAATTCTCTGTTCCGGTCGAAAAGAGAACACCTTGATCATTCTTTTCGCTGGTTATAGTGGCTGTCAAGTCAAAGCTTCTTCCACCAATAGCTGCACTTGCTTGACCAGGTATCGGAGACATAGGAGGCCTATACACATATTTGCGACTCGTTGGGTGTGGAGATAAATCCCTGAACCGCGCTCCAAATAATTCAAATCCCCTGTCGTCAAGTGGGAGAACACCATGCTTTTCTGCTTCTTCCCACCATAGATTCTGTAACTCTGTTAATTTTTTTGGTTCAGACTCCGCAAGGTCATTGCACTCGGACCAGTCATCAGTGAGTTTGTATAATTCCCATTGCTCGGTTTCGTAATCGGCGCCAGTTTGATGGCGACAAACAGCTTTCCATTCTCCTGCTATGAGTGCCCTGCTACCCGAGTTTTCAAAGTATTGAACCGTATTATTAGAAACCCCTTTTGGATCGGCTAGAAGGTGAGCAAAGGAATGACCAGAAATCGGAATTTGTGGAACTCCTTTGTATATTTCGGGTGCTTGGATGTTAAGTATCTCAAAAAGAGTAGGTGCGATATCAGAAACATTCACGAATTGGTTTCGTAATGAACCTCGGCTCTTTTTCTCAATTCCTTTCGGCCAATGAATAATTAGAGGAACGTGAACTCCTCCTTCATGCGTATTTTGTTTGTACCACTTGAACGGGGTGTTACCTGCCTGCGCCCACCCCCAAGGGTAATTGGTGTGGCTATGTGGCCCCCCTATGTCATCAATATTCTCGATTGCTTGATCTGGAGTTTCCAATATCCCATTAAAAAACTTCATTTCGTGCATAACCCCAAAGGGGCCGCCTTCTTGAGAAGCCCCATTATCTGAAAGAAGGATAAAGATTGTGTTATCCAATTCGTCTGCGTCACGCAGTCCACTTACTAGGCGACCGATTTGATCATCAGTGTGATCAAGGAAAGCTGCGAATGCTTCTTGCAGACGTGCAGCTAAGAGTTTTTGGTTTTGTGGGAGATCATCCCACTTCTCGACTCCAGGATTTCTTGGAGCTAATTGTGTACCAGATGGGATTACGCCGAGTTCTAGCTGTCGTTTATGCCAGCTTTCACGAATGACATCCCACCCCTCATCAAAAGAACCTCTATATTTCTTTAGATAATCCGGAGGGGCTTGGTGGGGAGCATGAGTAGCACCGAATGGGAGGTAAGCAAAAAATGGCCTGTCAGGTCGAACTCCTTTTGAGTCAGCAATCATTTGCAGGAGGTTATCGACAATATCTTCACTTAGATGGTAACCATCTTCTGGTTTTCCTGGGGGTTGAACAGAATGATTATCCCTGACGAGATCAGGATGAAATTGATCTGTTTCTCCTTCAAGGAAACCATAGAAACGATCAAACCCTCTTCCAAGTGGCCATTGGTCAAACGGGCCAGCAGATGAACAGTTCTCCATCGGCGCTAAATGCCATTTCCCCGCACAAAACGTGGCGAAACCTTCAGCTTGGAAAATCTCAGCCATAGTGGCTGCTTCATTGGTTATATGGCCCAGCATGTGGGGAAATCCAGTGCGGAAGTTAGAAACTGACCTCATCCCAACCGCATGCTGAGATCGGCCAGTTAAAAGTGAAGCTCTTGTAGGTGAACAGAGCGGCGTAACATGAAAGTTTGTGAACTGCAGTCCACCAGCAGCTAAGTTGTCAATATTTTCTGTGTTAATAGATGACCCATAGCATCCCAATTGGGCGAATCCTGTGTCATCTAACAGAACCACCACTATATTTGGGGCATCTTCACCGGGGTGTTGAGGGAGTTCAAACCATGGCTCTGAATCGTTGAGAGTTTTTCCAATAGTTCCTTTAAAGCTGCTTTCTTGATTACGCAATTGGGTCATTCTTTTTCCTATTCAGTGACTGGGAGTAGGCGTTCAATAGCGCTGCTCCAAGCTCTACGAGTTTGTCCGACTGTTCGATTCAGTGTCCGTCTAAACTGCTCCCAAGATTCCACCGAAGTAAGAACTGAAATAGACGCTACGATATCCTCACGATCGGCCGGGTTGAGTGTGCGCAGTTCGTGATCAAAGTGAACGCGGACCTGGTCACAGAGCATCAATCGAGCAGAGTCAAGTTGCTTGGCCGCAATAGGGCTTCCGTGACGATTCCTTCTGTTAAGTAGTTGGAGAGGGTGGAGTTTCTCGTGAAGTGCGAGGCGAACTTTAGTGAATGTAACTATACGTTGTTTGCGACCGCCGGTGCCGATCTCAGGAATGAAGACTAGCTCAGGGAAACGCTCCGTAATGCGAGCAATGGCATCGTTACGGAGCTCATCAAGTGTCTCAAAATATCGGTACATTGACGCAATAGAAACACCTGCCTGTTTTGCGACCTCGTCTGGGCTGGGAGCATTTCCACTTTCCAATATTAGGTCAATAAACGCATCTACTGCTGATGCACGGCGCTCAGAACGCTTGAGGGTATGCGCGTGCGATTGAGTCATATTCTGTGGGTTATTAGTCATCGCTTTTCTTTACCAATGCCATATATGATAGTGATACTATCACTATCATATATGGCGAGCAAATACATTCACGTAGGATCCACCCAACGGGTTACTCTTCTTCTTCAGCTGTTGGTTTGTTTAGTTTCCTATGGAAGATAAGTCGCTGAGAGTTCTACTACAAATATAGGTTTCGCAGTCAGGATACTTTCTATGAAAGGCTTCTGACAATGCCTGTATTTCGTCTAGGCATATTTCTGGCATCAGAATTTCCGTGGCCGATTTGCATCGTATAAGAATACTTCCCAACGGGGAAAAATGAAGGATTTCACTTTCAGCTATCCTCTCTTCAGTTCCATTGTCGAGAATACCAAGCCCAAAAATATCTTTGATCTTGCCTGCTCTTAGCTGGTACCACATGAGCTCCAAGAATGAACTTATTGAATCTCTAATGAGACTTACCTTTGAACCTGGAACTGATCTCCAATGAACAGGGATCTCGGAAATAGAGAGGTTGTGTCGGTAAGCGATATCCAGTATTTCTGCGTCTTGTGCAAACCCTTTTACTCTTGAGAATGAAAAGAGTGCTTTTGCAACTGGGGTTCTGTATGCCTTAAACCCGCATTGAGTATCCGAGATTCCATGTCTTGAGAGCAATCGAAGAATGAAAGAGAAACCGGTGGTTACGAATCTTCTTGTAGTTGGAATTCCTTGAGTACGTGACCCTTCAAGTGATCGTGATCCTACGACGATGTGATGTTTCTGAAGTCCCTTTATCGCAGGTTCCAAAGCGGATAGGTCAGTAGCCATATCTGCATCCATTGTTATTACTATTGGACTATTTGCAGCCGCTACTCCTATTCGTAGCGCACTCCCTTTCCCGCTACTTTGAGGTTTAGTTATCACTTTCCCCAACGGGAAGTACTCATCAATGATTTGCTGACAGAGATTACTTGTACTGTCAGTACTTCCATCGTCAACGACAATCAGTTCAATATCCTGAGGAATAATAGATATTGAACGTAAAGCGTCCAATAGAGGAGGGATTCTTCTCTCTTCATTCAATGCTGGCAGGACAATAGAAACCTTTGCATGGCTTTTAAAGAGGTACCTTTTCGGGTTCACAGCTGAGTTTCAGATTTCGGGGAGGGAACCTCGATGGCTGTTAGAATTACGTCATTACGGATCGTAAATTTACCATGCATTTCAGTAATGGGGCCCTTCCTTAGAATATGAACTGTGAAGGTGTTCCCTTGATCATGAAAATTAATACGGGCTTCTTTGAAACCTAGCCATTCGTGAGTGATTGGATACCAAGCTTTGTATGTTGCTTCCTTCGCTGAGAAGAGAACTTTTCCGGGATGTTCTACAAGAGTGCCACCAACGGTTTTAGCCCATTCTTGTTCTTGGTCATTACTTATTCTCCGTAACACTTTAGAAGATAAAGGTTCGTCTATCTCTGCATCTAAACCTAAAGAAATGATGTCTGATTTTCTAGCGACTGCAGCAGCAGCATAACCATGCGAATGTGTTATGGATCCCACAATATTAGAGGGCCAGATTGGCTCTCCCTTTCCTCCTATACGGATATATTCTGGGGGTATATTTGCAAGCATCATTGCTTCATGGGCGCAAAAGCGTCCTGCAATGAATTCTCGTTTTCGGTTTTGCGAAACATTCTCTAAGTAAGTTCGTTCAGCGGGTGAGAGAAACGATGTGTCAATGTTTGTATTACGAGTTTCTGCAATGGCTACAGAACTTGAAAATAAATCTTTTAGTGCTCCCATACTTTGGACCGTATCGCAAAAATCTATTTTGGGCGCATATTCATCAGCAGGACTTATTTAGCTGTCGAGCGTTCATTTAGAATTTGGTTTATGACTTTACCATCTGCTTGGCCGGATGTTGATTTCATTACCTGACCAACAAAAAATCCTTGCACTTTTGTATCACCTGAACAGAAGCGTTCCCATTCATCGGAGTGTTCATTAATGAGTTGGTCCACAAGCTTTTCTAAATCGCTTATCCCGACTGCCTCAAACCCTAATTCGGTTGCTAAGTTTGCCGGCATACCTCCTCTTTGAACTAACTCGCCCAGCACTTTCTTTGCTTGTGTACTGGTAATTTCTGAATTGTTTTCCATTTGGATCAATTGCGCGAGAGCTTCTGATGTTAACGCTCCTAGACCGGAAGATAAGTTGTTTACCAAGTGCTTAACTACTTTTTCTGGTTCACCTCCTCCTTTGATAGCGTCCAGAGCGAAGGCATCATGGTTACGTTCTACAAGCAAGGTCATATCACTCGATTTAACTCCGGTTAGGTTTGCCAGCTTTCTCCTGCGTTCAGATGGTAATTCGGGCATTTCTTGATCAATTTTCGCAATTGTTTCTTCACTAGGATTCAGGGGCACTAAATCCGGTTCAGTGAAGTAACGGTAATCTTCAGCATCTTCCTTTGATCGGCCAGAACGAGTTCTTCCTGCATCTTCATCCCAATGACGGGTTTCCTGTTTTGGGTATTCCCCATTCCCATAGAGGCTGATGTGGCGATTCGCTTCATATTCGATTGCTCGGCCTAACGATTTAAGTGAGTTAACATTTTTTATTTCACATCGTGTTCGAAGATTCTCCTCGCCGTTTTCACGAACAGAAACGTTTGCATCTACACGTATCGATCCTTCTTCCATTTTCGCGTCAGATATTTCTAAAGCCAAGATGATGTTACGTAGTTCAGAAACATATGCTTTCGCTTGTTCGATGGTTCGTATTTCGGGCTTACTTACAACTTCAATCAGTGGGATACCGGCACGGTTGTAATCTACTAAGGAATAGTCGGATCCGGAGATTCTTCCACTTGTTCCAATATGAGTAGTTTTTCCTGTGTCTTCTTCAATGTGTGCTCGTTCAATTCCTACTGCTTCACCAGTTGGTAGCTCAAGGTAGCCATTAAGGTTAGTTGGCAAGTCATATTGGCTAATTTGATAATCTTTTGGCATATCAGGGTAAAAGTAGTTCTTTCGTGCGAATACTGAACGATTTACTGAACAATGTAATGCTCTTCCTAATTGCATAGCGTAATAAACTGCTGTTTCGTTGACTACTGGTAATGAACCAGGCAGCCCTAAGCAAACTGGGCAAACATTTGTATTTGCTTCGCTTCCGAACTGGTTAAGGCACCCGCAAAAGAGTTTTGTCTGCGTTGCAAGCTCGACATGCACTTCTAACCCCACTATGAGTTCCCAATTGTCTTTAAAAGTTTCTTGATTCATTGTGATGCCTTTTCCAAGGTATGCGCTACTTGGTACATCACCGATTCATTCATTGGAGGCGCAAGTATTTGGACTCCTATAGGCATTCCATCCTTGCCTGAACCAAACGGAATAGAGATAGCTGGATGGCCGACAAGGTTAGAGGGAATCGTACACACGTCGTTGACATACATTGTCATTGGGTCATCAATTTTCGCCCCTAATTTAAAGGCAGTACAAGGAGAAGTGGGAGAAAGAAGTACATCATAGTCTTTGTATAGATCAGCGAAGTTCTCTGCTAAGAGTCTTCGTACCTTAAGTGCTTTCCCATAGTACGCGTCATAGTATCCTGCTGATAAAGCGTAAGTTCCCAGCATTATTCTCCGTTTGACTTCGTCCCCAAACCCTTCCGTTCTCGTGTTCACATTCATTTCTTTTAGGTTGGCGCCATCAACTCGCAATCCGTAGCGAACTCCGTCGTAACGACTGAGGTTGCTTGATGCTTCAGCTGGTGCGATGAGGTAATACGCTGATAGGCAATACAGTGCGGCGGGAAGTGAAACTTCTTCAACTTGGGCTCCCGCATCAGACAGAGCTGAAACGGCTATATTTGTTTGTTGGATAACTTCCTGAGTGATGCCATCAATACCTCCCATTAGTTCGCTAATGATACCTACTTTAAGTTTGTTGACGCCTTGATCAATTTCATTCACGAAGGAGTTGGGGGCTTGTTTGATGCTTGTTGAATCTAGCGGATCATAACCTCCAATGACTTCATGAACGATTGCCGCGTCTTTAACAGATGTAGCGAAAGGACCTACTTGATCTAATGAGCTGGCAAATGCAAGAAGTCCGTATCGTGAGACTCCTCCGTATGTTGGTTTGACTCCAACGACTCCACAAAGAGCTGCTGGCTGCCGTATTGAGCCTCCTGTGTCAGAACCTATAGCTATAGGGGCAAACCCTGCTGCTACAGCTGCCGCACTTCCGCCACTTGATCCGCCTGGGACACATGAAAGATCATGCGGGTTTCGAGTTGGCCCGAAGGCAGAGTTTTCTGTTGAACTACCCATAGCAAATTCATCTAAGTTTGTTTTGCCTATAATTGTCGCCCCTGCTTCCTTAAGTTTTCTGACAACAGTTGCGTCATAAGGTGGTTTCCAACCTTCAAGGATCTTTGAACTTGCAGTAGTAGGTATTCCTTTGGTGCACAGGTTGTCTTTAATTGCTATAGGGACTCCAGCTAATGGTCCTACGTTCCCTCCCTCAACAATCAACTTGTCGGTCTCTTTCGCTGCTGCTCTAGCTTCATTAATAGTTACCAAGTTAAAAGCATTGACATCCTTTTCATGTTCTTCAATTTGGTTAAGATGCCGCTCAAGTATTTCAACTGCGGAAGTCTCACGATTAGCGACAAGACCAGCTATTTCACTGGCACTTTGATACTGTTTGGGAGTCACGCTATTCATTCTTCTTCACCAAGAATTTTAGGCACAAGGAATCTTCCACCCTCTACTGCTGGTGCTTCGGGAAGAAAGTCAGAGGGTTTAAGCATTGGATTTGGGATATCTTTTCGCATTGTATTCTCGATTGGAAGAGGATGTGACATAGGTTCAACGTCATCTAGGTCAAGTGCTTCGACATCCTTAGCATGGTCTAGGACAGCTCTTAGCTGCTCAGTAAAGGTTGCTAACTCTTCGCTGGTCAATCGTAAGCGTGCGAGGTGAGCCACGTGTTCGACTTCGTCGGAAGATATTGAATCTGACATTTATACATTCTATCCAACTAAGTCCATCTGCCCGCAGTATCGAATTTAAGTTTCTCCCATCTCCCGATGGTTATTCCATATTCTCTGGCCCCTGCGAAACAAAGATCTCAACGACTCCATCACGAAGTAGCTCGGAGCCAGATGTCGGTTCCAATCTGATAACTAAGCCGGACCTTATCGTCGGGTGGAATACTTCTGTTCTTTTCACTTGTAGACCCTCGAGCACAATCGCTGTCTCTACTGATTCGTATGATCTCCCTATTAGAGCATTGGGGATTGTGCGAAGTTCGGGACCTGAACTAATTTGAATATCTACTTCTGATCCGGTGGGCAACTCAGATGCTGGTATTGCAGGTCCGATAACCAAGCCAATTGCTATCTTCTCATTAGGCACCTGCGAGATTTTTCCAAGTCTTAAACGGGCCTCAAGGAGCATAGATTCTGCTTCGTCAATAGTGAGTCCAGCGAAACCTAGAGGTATGTTACGAAGTTCAGGTCCAAGTGAAACAAAATAAGTAAGAATTTCCCCTTCCGCTAGTTCCATACCTGCAGTCGGGATAGTTCTTAGAATTTCTCCATTCTGTGTTCCATCTTCTCTTGTTAACGCTTCTTCGAGAACCCAGTAGCCATCAAACTGGTCAACCAGTTCGGAAGCTTGCAATCCGGCGACTTCTGGGACCGTCTGAACTCTGATTTCTTCTTCTGCATTTCCAGAATTGATCAGGAGCGCTGTGCCGGCAACAAGTATGCCCATTACCAGTAGCCATAGCCACCGTCTAAGGTGCGACCTTAGGTACAAAGTCGCTTTTCTTAAGCGAGCTTTAAAGTTTGGTTTATCACCGATAGCAATGGTCTCTGGTTTATCATCGAATGGTTCAAAAAGGTTGAGATTCAAACTGCTTTCTACAGGAAGTAACGCAGGTTTCTCGTTCCTGATATTCAATTCACTGGCAATCTTTAATAAAGAACTAGCAGTGGGTCGTTCAGAAGCTTTTGCTGATAGTGCGTTTGCAAATACGGCCTCTAACTCTTGTAGAAGTTCTGAATCTATTTCTTGTGCCTCGCCATTATTTCTGATTTCGGGAAGCTTTGTATCTATCAATTCTCTGAAAATCGCCGCAATGGCATAGACATCTGCAGCCGGGCTAAGTGGCTCACCTTGAATTAATTCTGGTGATACATAGGGGTCATCAGTAACCAGTTCCGATGAGAAATGTGTTGCACTTATGCTCCGTATACCAGTATCGGATAACTTTAGGTCGCCGTTTAAATTGAAGATAACGTTTTCAGGTTTCAGCCCGCCATGAACTTTCCCTCGCTCATGGAGATAACTAGTTCCTTTCAATATTTCCATCATGATAAGTGTTATTTGCGCAACGGAAAGCGATGAGTCTCGTTGCAGCATTGCTCGTAGATCTCCGCCTGCTAAATATTCAGTGACGATATAAGGGGCCTCGCCTGTGCCCCAATCGAGGATTTTGATGAGGTTTGGGTGGCTCGTTCGTGCAAGATCTTGGAGACTTTTCTGAAAATCGTTCCTACTGCGACTCGTACCGTCAAATACCTTAACAATCGTTTGCTTCCTTACACGTATATCATCGGCAAGGTATACCTGTGTCAGAGTTCCACTTCCAAATGGAGTTATCAGTCGGTAACGACTATTAATAACTTTCCCAGCATGTAAATGCATTGATGATTCCACATTTAGATCGTATTGGTCTTGTGACGATTTGCATATCTCATCTGATTGCAGTCATGGGATTTAATCTGGCAGAATGATGATATGACAGAAAAGGAAGCGCCACAGCGTAGCTTGTTTTCAAGGATTCTTGGACCTGCTTTGGTTACCGTTGGAATTACGGGAGTCATTTTAGGCTTTGCGTTGTCAAATAGCGGAAGTACTGACATACGCGTAGAGGGGAACCCAGTGATAGAGGCATTGTTCCCCGAACCAGATGCAGAAGTACTTAGACAAACATCAATAGGCATTGATTTAATTGCCGGTTACGAAGCAGAGCTCACAATTAATGGGGTTGCTATTCCCCCTGATCAAATAAATGTGTTGCGAGACTTGGAAAACCCCAGAGAAAGCGCTCAGACCAGCGGTACGTTTGGCTCAACATTAAACCGGTTCCTGTACCAGCCCCTTGAGGGAAGAGCAGTGCCGGAGTTACAAGGTGATAGAAACTGCGTTGTTGCAGTGTATTGGCCTCTCTCAGATGCGACTGCCAGATCAACGATTGAGTGGTGCTTTACTGCCCTGTAGTCAGTTTGGAATCAATAGCAACTTATCAAGTTGCTTAACTGCATCTAAAGGGTTAGGCCCTACGTGTATGCTTTTGATACCTAATTCTTCAGCCACATGAACGTGCTCTAAATAGTCATCAAGAAATATCGTCTTAGCTGCTGACTTGTTAGCAATTTGGAGTGCCAACGTAAATATTTTCGGGTCTGGCTTACGTATCCCGACTTCGGAACTGTCAATGATGCCATCAAATACATTCTTTGGCAGCATTGATTTCCATGATGAACTGAATTCACGAATATTATTTGAAAGGATGAACTGGCTTATTCCTAAATCTTTGTATCGCCGAACAGCATCAAACATTTCTTCAGTGCTATCGTTTTCGCCTCCCATTGATTTAAAGAAATCTCTAATGCCAAAACCCTGAATCCCACTGGCACTAGTTAGAACTTTTATTTCTTCAAGAGCTTCTACCATTGTTATCTCACCTCGTTCAAGTCGGTGCCAATGGTGATCACCATCTTCTAAGCCATAACCTAAAACTAATTCAATAAGCTGTTGAGGTTTTACTCCTAAGTGACCAGCATAAATATCAGTTGAGTAGAAGGGCGAGCCTGTAAAAACCCCACCAAAATCCCAAAGAATGCATTCAAAGCCTGACTCCCCCATTATTTGTCTATTTCCCCTGAGATAAGGAGATTTTGAAACCCAATCTCGTCCAGAATAGGAATTCCCAACTCCTCTGCCTTCTTTAATTTAGATCCTCCTGGGTTGCTCCCCACAACAAGAGCCGATGTTTTCCCTGACACACTTCCTGGAGATTTACCTCCTCTTGATGTAATTGCCTCTGCGATTTGATCCCTCGTGAAACCCTCCAAGGTTCCTGTCACGACAATCACCTTTCCTTCAAGAGTATTATCAGTTTGTTCAGTGCTAGGACCTTCGAAATTAACACCCGCGGATCTAAACTTTTCAATCATTGCCCTATGTTTTGGTTCTCTGAAATAGTTAAACACACTACTCGCAATTACCGGACCAAGTCCCTCTATCGCCTCCAGCTCGTCAAGCGATGCCTCAATTATCGAATCGAGGTACCCAAATGACACAGCAAGTAGGTCTGCGTTGGTTCTTCCGACGTGTGGAATTGAAAGTCCAAAAATCAGATTCCCAAGTGTCTTTGACTTTGAAGATTCAATAGCTCGCTGAAGATTATTCACAGATGTTTCCCCAAAACCTTCAAATGATTGAATCTTTTGGAAATCAAGCGTGTATAAGTCTCCGACATCGTTCATTAGCCCCTCAGTAACAAATAGGTCAATTGTTTGCTCCCCTAGATGCTCGATATCCATAGCTGTTCTTTGTGCGAAGTGTTCTACTCTGCCTCTAACTTGTCGCGGGCAGAAATAATTGGTACATCTATGTCTTGCTTCACCTTCAGGGCGACTTAGATCAGCGCCACATGATGGGCAACTTTTAGGGAACTTCCATTGGGGGAGGTCAATGGGGCGTTTATCGAGAACAGGGCCCACGACTTCTGGGATTACTTCGCCAGCTCTTCTAACGATGACTGTGTCTCCAGGCCGAACATCTTTTTCCCTAACCTGGTCTGAATTATGCAATGTTGCAGTGGAGACTGTCACTCCACCAACAAAAACTGGTTCAAGTACTGCAAATGGCGTTGCCGACCCAGCAGCACCGATTGAGACTTCAATATCTAGTAGTTTGGTTGTCTGTTCTTCTGGTGGCAATTTAAATGCCAACGCCCATCTAGGGGCTTTTGCTGTTGCACCTAATTCTTCTTGAATCTGCAATGAGTCAACCTTTATGACTATCCCATCAAATTCATAGTCAAAGCTAGATTTCTTTTGCCTGTACTCATTTATATACGCTCTAAGTCCCTCCTCCCCTGTTGTAACCTTTTCTGCATTTTTGTTCACGGGAAGCCCGAGCGACCTCAGGTATTTGAGTGTCCCAAAATGTGACTCAAGAACAGGTCCGCCAGATATCCGACCTATTTGGTAGGCCCAAAAGGATAAATTCCGCTGTGCAGCCACTGCTGAATTCTTTTGACGTATTGAACCTGCTGCAGCATTCCGAGGGTTGACATAGGTCTTTTCGCCTAACTGCTCTGCTTTCTTATTAAGTTTCTCAAATTCACTGATTCGAAGGTACACTTCGCCACGAACTTCCAGAACTTGCGGTGCACCTTTAAGATATTTTGGTATATCTCTGATAGTTAATACATTATGGGTTACGTCTTCACCGATGGATCCATCGCCTCTTGTAGCTGCCTGAACCAGCTTCCCATCTTCGTAACGAATTGAAATTGCTAGTCCATCAAACTTTAGTTCGCAACAAAATTCACTGATACCGGAACTGGTTTCTAATCTCCGCTCAATTTTTTTGACCCACTGATCAAGTTCTGAGTCATCAAACGCGTTATCTAAAGACATCATTGGAACTGAGTGTTGCACTGGAGCAAAGATCTGTGAAGGGGTGCCGCCGACATTTTCGGTAGGCGATGCAGGATCGTATGATTCAGGGTATTTTGCTTCGAGGTTTCTTAGTTCCCTCATCAGATAGTCCCATTCTTCGTCACTTATTGAGGGGCTGTCCGAATCGTAATAGGCAACGTTGTGCCTCCTAATTTCAGTTCTTAACTCCTGGATGCGTAATAAATCGTCGTCTGTCACAGTAGTAAATTTCCAGTTATCTCGGCGTACGGATTAGCAATGAACCCCGCATACTGCGAAAATTCTATATGTGAAGAAGAATTCTTGGATATATGCATTTCGTTTGGCATGGATTCCGATTCCTTTATTGGGGTATGAAGTCTTTGGTTCCGCTCTCAGTGGCGAAAGTGAATCTGTTCAAGTCACTGTTGCTCTAAGTTTATGGATCCTCTGGTCCATCGTTCTCTTGATTTCGTTAATTCCTAGTGCCAGTCTACTCACCGTTTATAGAGTCGTAGTGCCTATTTCTGTAGTGGCTTCTATTTGGAGCTCTATAGAAGCAGAAATGAGCGCTTCTTCTATTTTGCTGCTCTTTTGCTCTGCTATCTGCCTCTCGATAAGTCTTTTGCCATCAATTGGGTTTTGGTTTATCAATGGGTCAGCATATGGAGATGAAGTCCGCATACCTCTGAGGGCTCCTGGCCCCTTGCTACTCGGCCCCGTCCCTTTGGCTTGGATAGTTATCGCTTCTAGTTTAATTTTCTCAATCATTCTTATATCTTCACAAAAATATGTTTTTGGATTTATTGTCTTTACGATAGGTTCCGGGTTGAGTTACTTTTCTTACCGCTCTTTATCAGCGCTTTCGCAGAGGTGGCTCGTGTTTGTGCCAGCAGGGATTGTCTTACACGACAATATGGTTCTTGCTGACCCTTTCCTTATTAGAAAATCAATGATTAAAGGTATCGGCCCTGCGTTAGTTTCAACCGATGGACTTGATCTCACGATGTCAAGCATTGGAATGAGTTTAGTAGTCGAATTGTATGAGCCTGCCGGTTTAACCCTACAAATGAACCCGCTAGCCCCTCCAGAGGTTCGTGAAGTAACTTCATTTTTAGTAAGCCCTTCTTTGCTTCCAGCAACTCTAGAGGAGGCATCATCGCGCAATATCGGCTTTTTATAATTTGCTAACGATTCCAGATCCCACGACCGTGCCTTCCTCATAGAACACAGCTGATTGACCTGAGGCTACTTTTTTGTGCGGCTTTTCCCAACAGATTTTATCTGCAATTTTTGCTCGAGCTGTATGACCGTGAGCGCTTGTTTGAATGTCAAGCGCATCAGTAATCGGTTCCCCAATCCATTGGACATCAGTAATTGGTGTCTCGTCATAGTAAAGGTCCGATTTGGGACCCACAGTTACGGTGGCAGATTCTACATTTACATCAACCGCATACCGAGGCTCGCCTTCCCCTGAAATGCCTAAACCTTTGCGCTGACCTATTGTTACCATCTGCACTGCAGGCACGTTAGAGATGCTGTTCCCTTCAGAGTCAACCACTTGTCCTGGCGTCATCGTCATATGCTGCTCCAGAAATCGCTGTCTCCCACCTTTTGTCCTACTGATAAAACAGACATCTTGACTATCGGCTTTTCCAGCAGTTTGTAATGATAGCGACGCTGCTATCTCTCTGACTTGATCTTTCGTGAGATTACCTATCGGTAGTTGAAGCCGAGCAAGTTGCTTCTCGCTAAGCATATGCAAAACATATGACTGGTCTTTCCTCAGATCCACTGATCTACTAAGACGAAAACCTTCAGGCTGTTGGATAATCTGAGCATGATGCCCGGTAGCTATTAGCTCAAAGCCAAGAGCGGTGGCTCGACGAAAAAGCTTGTCAAATTTAACATGCCTATTGCATTCAATACATGGATTTGGTGTTGCACCTACTTTATGGGCTTCAACGTATGGATCCACTACATGAGTATCAAACTCATCACCAAAATTAAAGACGTGATGCTGTATCCCTAATTGGTCAGCTACTCTTCGTGCATCAATTACATCGGAGACTGAGCAACATCCAGTATCAGAAGTGCCGCCCCATAATTTCATCGTCACTCCGACGACTTCATATCCCTTATCAAGAAGCACAGCTGCTGCAACTGAAGAGTCAACACCTCCAGACATTGCTACAAGAATTTTCCTCTTACCTTTCATGATCCTAAGCTCCGTAATCTCTGTATCGCGTTTGGCAGTATTTCCAGTACTCTATCAACATCATTTTGAGTACTCCTATATCCTAAAGACAGCCGTAACGAACCCCTTGCAAGCTCACGTTGATAACCCATTGCAGCCAAAACATGAGAGGGTTCCTGTGCGCCACTTGAGCATGATGATGCCGCCGATGCGAATACACCTGATTGTTCTAATAGGAAGAGCAAAGCTTCGCTTTCTATATCAGCAAAGCAAAGGTGGCAAGATCCTGCTACTTTGTTCGTCCGGTCGACGCTTCCATCTCCATTTGAGCGAACTCCTGTCTCGAAAGTATTACTAATTTCTAGAAGGGAACTAGCAAGATTGTTCCTTAGTGAAGCGACTCTTGCGATATCTGCTTCTTTTGTGTCGGCAGTAACCCTTGCTGCGGCAGCCATGCCAACTATTCCTGGCGTATTGTGAGTTCCACTTCTGAGACCCTTTTCTTGACCCCCTCCTAATTGCAGCGATGAAACTTTTGTTTGGTCTTTAACTATTAATGCTCCTACACCTTTTGGCCCCCCAAATTTATGTGCCGCTACGCTGATCAGGTCTGCGCATTCTGCAGCTATTTGCATGTCCAGCCATGGAACTGCTTGCACAGCATCTGTGTGTATCAGAGCCTTTGGTGATGCTTCTTTTATGATAGAAGCGATTGTTTTGAGATCTTGGATTACTCCTGTTTCTCCGTTTACCAAACCGATTGAGACTAATGTTGTTTCATCATTGATCATGTCAGCGAGATGATTTAGGTCTAAGGCTCCGTTTCGTTCTACATTTACAACTTTGCCACCTACAGACATTGTGGGCTCAAGTACAGCGTGATGTTCTGTAGCAGAACAAACCACAGTGCCACCTAATGTTGAGTGGACTCCGAAGATAGCCAGGTTATCCGACTCAGTACCCCCTGAGGTAAAGATAATATCTTGTGCTTTGCATCCAAGAACATCTGCTAAGTCGTCACGAGCATCATCAATTAAACGAAGAGCTTTTCGCGCCATTAAATGTGACCCGGATGGGTTCGCATAGTTTTCTTTCAGCACTGGAAGCATCGCTTCAATAACTTCATCCCTGATAGGAGCAGAAGCGGCATTATCCATATAAATTGTTTCGCCTGTCACATGTTAAGAATACTGAAAAAAGAAGATAACGTCACTGTGTCGCAAATCACTAAATAATTCTGACTAGGTTATTATTCCTTCAACTAAGGTTTAAATATGGCAACTATATGCGTCAGTATTGAGATAGCAGCGTCTCCAAAACAAGTTTGGGATGTCGTGAAAGATATTAGCGATCACGTCAATTGGATGAAAGATGCTGAACGTATTGACTTCCTTACTGAGAAACAGAGTGGTGTTGGAACTATGTTTGATTGCGCAACAAAGGTGGGACCTTTCAGACTTAAGGACAAAATGGAAATTACAGAGTGGGTTGACGAGGAGTTAATGGGCGTTAGCCATGAGGGTCTAGTAACTGGAACTGGCCGATTTTCTTTAATGGAAACTAAAGGCAATGAAACCCTCTTTACATGGGAAGAGACTCTGCACTTCCCTTATTGGATGGGGGGACCACTCCGTAACCCCGTGGGAACTCGTCTATTAGCTTTGATCTGGAGAAAGAACTTAAAGTTGCTCAAGGAACAGGTTGAGGGGTCACTGTAGATCTGCTTTGTGAGAAATTTTTCATCTGATTTAGTTTTCAACACCTATGAGTGTAAGGTCGCACAGTATGTTTTCTAACTTATTGGCACATCAAGGAGGTTGGGATGAGATCTTGATGGTCGTCGCTCCGATTATTCTCCTCTTCTGCTTGTTGAAACTTGCAAATAAAAGGGCTAAACGAAATTGAATTTAGTTCTCTCTAGTAATATCCGCTCCAAGATTGCTTAGATTTTCAACCAGATTTTCGTAGCCCCTATCTATATGGAAAGGATCACGTATCTCTGTTTGGCCCTGCGCACGCAAAGCCGCCACCACTAACGCTGCCCCAGCTCTTATATCATGAGCACGCACCGGAGCCCCTGATAAATTCTCTACGCCTCGAATAACTGCATGATGACCTTCTGTTCGAATATCAGCACCCATTCGAATCAATTCATCTATATATCTAAATCGTCCGCTGAATAAATTTTCTGTTACGATGCCGACACCTTCAGAGACCGCAAGCATCGCCACAAGAAACGGTTTGTAGTCTGTAGCTATACCCGGATACGGAAGGGTCGCTAGATCAACTGCTTTTAACGATTTATTAGCCATTACCCACAGTCCATTGGAATCAGCAGATATTCTCATTCCCATCTCGCCTACTTTTTGGCAAAGCATATCCATGTGATCTGACCTCGCCCCGATTAGGTTAATTTCGCCTCCTGCAATACCGACAGCTGCGAGATATGTCGCTGCTTCGATCCTGTCAGGAACTATGGTGTGTTCCACAGCTCCGAGTTTCTCCACACCTTCAATTACAATCGTTGACGTTCCAGCACCTAAAACGCTGCCTCCCATGCGATTAAGGAAAGAAGCTAGATCAGCTATCTCTGGCTCACGTGCTGCATTTTCTATAATCGTTGTACCATCTGCCAAGACAGCAGCCATCATAATATTCTCTGTTGCACCAACGCTGGGGAACTCTAAGACAATGCGACTACCCCGCAATCTCTCACAATGACCGTCAATATATCCATGTTCCGATGCAAACCTTGCACCTAGCATTTCAAGACCCCTTAAATGCATATCAATCGGTCTTGGACCAAAATCATCCCCACCCGGTAGTGCAACCCTGGCTTTTCCATACCTCGCAAGTAAGGGCCCTAATACGACTATGGAGGCCCTCATCTTTTCGACCAGTTCGTAAGGGGCTTCTGCTGTCAGGTTCCCTGGATTTGTGATTTCAAGTGAATTCGTATCTGTACCTCTTACCGTCATTCCAAGTGAAACTAGTAGCTCAGACATCAATCTGACATCAGTAATATTAGGAACATTCATGAGATGAAAAGTACCTTCTGCCAACGAACAAGCCGCCATTATTTTAAGCGCAGAGTTTTTAGCTCCATTTATCTTGACATCTCCGAAGAGAGACCCGCTTGGTTTGACAATAATGCGATCCATTATTCAATTATGCTACGTGTAATTATCGTTTCCTCAAAAGTGCGATCCCAAGGGAAAAGCTGTTTAATCAAATAACGATGACTATATTCAGACACAAACGTTCGGTAAAGCACGAGGAGCTAGAAGGAATCGTCTGTGCTCGTTCTAATTCTTTGTTTAGCGAATACGAAGCAGAGCCTGGAATCTTCAAATTAGCCGATGGACCCTTTATGAGTTACCAACGCACGGTAGATGTTAATGTGAAGACATCTGATTGTGAAGTAACAGAAACATTCTCATACAAAATATCAGCACCCTTTTGGCGTTACTTACTTCACTTTCCGATGAAACGGGCTTTAAAGAACTCTAATTCCTCGAAGAATTTTAGCGTCTGGTGGGCGCCCCCTAACCGTTTTGATTCTCTGACGTCACAAACGGTAAGTTTACTTTGCGTTGCTGCAATTGTTACTGGCTTTTTAGGTGCACTGATCGGACAAACTGCCACGTTTGCCGCTGAGGAGTTTGAAGCGGGAGATAGAGCACAAGGGATTCTTTTGGCTACTGTTCGGATAGGTGTTTTGCTCACAGTCTTTATTACCGCATTAGCTGATAATCGCGGACGGAAGAAATTGCTGGAATTCTCATTATATGGAGGCTGTTTTCTAGCGGTTTTGAGCGCGCTATCCCCGAATCTATGGACGTTAGGCGTTACCCAATCATTTGCTCGAGGCTTTGCTACTTCTATCAGTATCTTAATAGGGATCATGGCAGCTGAAGTTGCCCCGAAAGGTAGCCGCGCTTACATTGCAGGTCTTCTGACATTATCAGCAGGTTTAGGGGCTGGTATACCAGTTTGGATCTTATTTCTGGCTGATCTTCATATGAAGGGTTGGAGGTTGCTTTTCGCAGTTGCACTAATATTTTTTCCAGTTATTCGCTGGATCAATCTCCACCTTGAAGAAAGTAAACGCTTCGTAGCCCATATTGAACACCGTAAATTTGATAGTGGAAAAAAACAAAGGATCATTGTGAAACGTGTTCTCTTTCTCGCATCAGTTGCTTTTCTACTTTTTTTATTTGTCTCACCTGCGAGCCAATTTAGAAATGAGTTCCTTAGAGATGAGCGAGATTTTAGTGCTGCGAAAATATCTCTTTTCTTATTGACTGCCTATACGCCTCAAATTATTGGAGTGGGTATAGCTTCAAAAGTTTCAGATTTGAAAGGAAGGAAGCCTGTGGCCATGATTGCAGTAGGTATAGGAACGATTCTGACAGTACTAAGTTATAGCATCGCTGGCTTTGGCATGTGGCTAATTACGATGAGTGCGGGAATCATTTCGGCTGGGGCCGGACCATCTTTAGGTGTCTATAGTGCGGAGATGTTCGGGACGGGGCGACGCGGTCAGGCTAGCGGACTTTTATCACTTACGGCTGTGGCCGGTAGCGCTCTCGGGCTGTTGATATGTGGGGACCTCTCCGAGCGGTTTAACAGCTTTAGGGACGCCTTTGCGATATTGGCAATTGGTCCTTTACTGGTTGTTTTGATTGTGTATTTTTTCTTTCCGGAATCTGCTAATCAAGAACTTGAAGACCTTAACCCTGACGATAGACCTTAACGGAGCGTATCTACCCATTTAGTCACTAAGCAAGCAACTGTTTCTCGATCTTTGGGGTCATGATTTTGCCTTTCAAGAATATGGAATCCAACTTCAGAAGGTACCTTTCGGGCATATTGTTCAAGCAACTCTGGTGAACCAAATGGGTCTTTGTCCCCAGATATAAAGATTGTCGGCCGCCGTATCCTGTACAGGTGGCTGACTCGAAGAGATTCCACTTTCCCTGGGGGATGTAAGGGATAACTCAAGAGGACGAGAGCTCTGGACGGCAAACCTTCTGCTATGGCCATAGAAGCAGCTCTGCCGCCGAATGATCTTCCTCCGAGTACTAAACTGCTTTGGGGAATTCCATTTGCCTCAGCGAAATCATTTGATACTTGACCAATTTCTTTTACGATTTTTTCTATTCTTGGCGGGGGTCGTTTGGCACTTACTTCCCGGTAAGAGAAATTATGCCTGAGGACTGGAATTTTGCTTTGTCGCTCAATTGCAAGAAAAACAGGGTGATCCCTATTACCCCCTGCACCATGAAAAAGAACAATTCCTTTGGGTTTCATAGATTCTTCAGCTGTTTCATTATCGGAGTAATATTCTTCTCGCTTCGGTTAACTCTTGTATTCTTTTCGCAACGTCAACCTTAATGTCATCATCGCCGGTATCAGGGTGAGTGGAGCGTAGCAGTTTTCGAAACTGTTTTTTTACCTCTTCGTCATCGGGGTTTGTATTTGAAATGCCTAGAACTTGCAATGCCCAATTCTCCGAACTTTCATGCCCTAAATCTGCAACAAATTTATCATGACGACTCAATAAATAAGAAATGAAATCAGTCCCTACCTCGCCTCTCCACTTAACAGCCTTTTGCATTAGGTTAACAACAGCCGGTCGGTCTTTGTAAGGGAACTGACTGATTGAATAAGCCGCAGCGAGAATATTCTGCTCGGCTGCTGCTTCATTCAATTCAAATATAAACCTATACTTTCCTTCGAATTCTCGTAGCTGATGAACAGTTCGGGCGAGTCCGATCTTATCTTCTTGAAACCTGTGACGTAGACGCGGTTGCGAAATTCTTTCCCCACGTTGAAGTTGATAAAGCAACCTCTTGTAGTCATCATAAAAATCCTCATCAATACCGGGAATAAAGCGCGCTACTATTCCAGCAAGCAAAACCGCTCCGTTCCCCGACCCTTTCTGTATTGGGAGATAGGTGTACCCGATCGCAACTCGACGAGTTGGAGCATTTGTTCTTGAATGAAAGATTTCAAGTTCTGCTAACAGCATGGTTTTAGATTAGATGGGATTATCTTTCTTCAACGTATTGAGACGTGAATATCGAGAAAAAGCGATGTTTCCGCTGTAATACTTCGCTTTGTGGCCAGACCGGATGTAGCGTTTGAATAATACGAATTTGGAGTAGTTATGAGTGAAACAAAATCACCTGATCGAAATCTCGCCATGGAACTGGTAAGAGTAACTGAAGCTGCTGCTATGGCTGCTGCCAGATGGATGGGAAGAGGAGACAAAGAAGGCGCAGATGATGCCGCAGTAAATGCAATGAGATTTGTCCTGCGTAGCGTAAATATGGACGGAGTTGTCATCATTGGTGAGGGAGAGAAAGATGAAGCACCGATGCTTTACAATGGCGAAAAGGTTGGGAATGGCTCCTCTCCAAAATGCGATGTTGCTGTAGACCCCATCGATGGAACAACTCTCACATCACTTGGTAGAGGGAACGCTATAGCTGTACTGGCTGTCAGCGAAGAAGGGACTATGTTTGACCCGGGACCCTGCGTCTATATGGAGAAGATCGCTGTAGGTCCATCAGCAAAAGGGCTTGTTGATATTAACGTATCGCCTACAGAAAATTTAAAAGCGATAGCGACAGCAAAAGGAGAATCAGTTAGAGATTTAACTGCTGTTGTACTTGATCGACCTAGACATGATGACTTAGTATCAGAGCTTCGCGAAGCTGGCGCAAGAATACGCTTAATACCAGATGGAGATGTCGCTGGAGCAATATCAACAGCATGGCCTGAATCAGGAGCAGATATCTTATTCGGAATAGGCGGAACCCCTGAAGGAGTGATAGCAGCCGCAGCACTTAAGTGCATGGGAGGAGACCTTCAAGGTAAGCTTTGGCCAAGAAATGAAGAGGAACGTGCTCTAGCAATTGCAGAGGGGTATGACCTCGATAGGACTCTTACCGTGGATGACCTAGTAAGCGGGGACAATTGTTTCTTCGCTGCAACTGGTATAACTGACGGAGATCTACTTCGTGGCGTCCAGTATGAGCGCAATACTATTGTGACCCAATCTCTCGTTATGCGATCTAAATCTGGAACTGTTCGCCTTGTAAATGCTCAGCATGCCCAGGATAAATTAAACGCCATTAGCGATATCAATTACAGTTAGAAAGAGGCAGAATATGACAGATTTGATGTCAAAAACAGCTCTAGTCACTGGAGGTGGTACAGGCATTGGTTTCGGTATAGCTGCCAAACTTATGGAAGCAAACGCGCAAGTCACTATTGCAGGCAGGAGAGAAGACGTCCTAAAAGAAGCAGCTGAAAGGCTTGATGCATCTGTTTCTTCTTCAGGTAGCATCAAAATAGTTTGTTGTGACGTTACGAATGCAACGGCCGTAAGGGATGCTGTTGAAGTAGCTGCGAATGACAAAGGCACCTTAGATATAGCTGTTGCTAATGCGGGAATTGGGGCTGGAGGACCTTTTCTGTCCATGACAGATGAAACGCTTCGATCAGTGCTTGAGGTCAATGTGATAGGAGCCTTTAATACAATCCAGGCCGCTGCGGGAACGATGCGTTCATCTGGTGGCTCTATCATTGCAATATCGTCAATAGCAGGGGCACTTGGTGGAAGGTTCAGAGCTGCTTATGCATCTAGCAAAGCAGCTCTCGACATGCTCGTCCGGAGTGCAGCGGATGAGCTGGGAGGATTTGGTATTCGCGTTAATTCAATTCGTCCCGGTGTTGTAGAGTCCGAGGCGACGTCAATGATGTTTGAACATATGCCTCATATCATCGATGATTACAAGAGAAATATGCCGTTGGGGCGTGTAGGAGAACCCGAAGAAGTAGGTGATGCTGTTGTGTGGTTGGCAGGATCAGGAAGTTCTTGGGTAACTGGTCAAAATATAGCCGTTGATGGCGGACATACGCTCCGCCGCGCTCCTGACCTTGAACCAGCTATTCGTGCACGCTTAAGCGACGAAGAATATTCAAAACTTTCAAAACCTGGGTCCGGACCCAATGGTTAAGATCTGCTAAATTCCAGCTGAAGCTTCGAGTCGCACTTCAGCTCTATGGATAGCTGCTTCAGCTTCAGAATTTGAAGGATCTGATGCAAGGTCATTTTTCGCCTTGTCTAAAGATGCTTTCGCCCGCTCAACATCAATATCTTCAGCTAGCTCTGCCACGTCACATAAAAGCGCCACATGATTATCTGAAACCTCAACGAAACCACTGTGCACAGCTATTCTTTGCACACCCCCATCACTGAGGGCTACGCGCACTACCGATGATACAAGATTTCCTACAAATGGAACATGCCCGGGTTGAAAGCCTATCTCTCCATCACTGGTACGTGCGATAACGAGCTCAGCATCTCCCTCAAAGACTATCCTCTCCGGTGAAACTAGCTCTATTCTCAATGACATCAGTATTGATCCAATCGTGTGAAATGCTGTTACGCGTTTGACTCGAGTTCAGCAGCTTTTCTTTCCACTTCCTCAGCTCCTCCTACCATGTAGAAAGCCTGCTCAGGCAGATGATCAAGATCACCCTGAACTAAAGCTTCAAATGAGGATACGGTGTCATCAATGCTAGTAAACACACCTGGTTGACCAGTAAAGACCTCAGCAACGAACATCGGTTGCGAGAGGAATCTTTCAACTTTTCTAGCACGATCAACGGTTACTCGATCTTCTTCAGAAAGTTCGTCAAGTCCAAGAATAGCAATAATGTCTTGGAGTTCTTTGTAACGTTGTAGGACTTCTTGAACCCGTCGAGCAACGTTGTAGTGTCGATCGCCGACAACCTCAGGTGTAAGAATTGTTGACGTTGACGCAAGGGGATCTACAGCTGGGTAAATTCCAAGTGAAGCTATATCTCTACTCAATTCAGTCGTCCCATCGAAGTGAGTAAAGGAGGTAAATGGTGCTGGGTCCGTATAGTCATCTGCGGGAACATAAACCGCCTGCAGAGAAGTGATAGACTTTCCACGTGTAGAGGTGATTCTTTCCTGCAATTCACCCATTTCGTCTGCAAGCGTGGGCTGGTAACCGACTGCCGATGGCATACGCCCTAAGAGGGTTGAAACTTCTGAACCTGCTTGAACGAATCGGAAAATATTATCAATAAACAGCAGAACATCTTGATTCTGAACATCTCTGAAATACTCGGCCATGGTAACGCCTGCAAGAGCTATTCTGAGTCGAACTCCAGGAGGCTCGTCCATTTGACCGAAGACTAAAGCCGCTTTGTCAAGAACTCCTGATTCTTCCATTTCTAGGAAGAGGTCAGTTCCCTCTCTAGTTCTCTCCCCGACTCCTGCAAAAACCGAAACACCACCGTGTTGTGTAGCAACTCGGTTGATCATCTCGGTAATAAGAACAGTTTTACCAACACCCGCGCCACCAAAGAGACCGATTTTTCCACCTTCCTTGTAGGGGGTAAGAAGATCAATGACTTTAATTCCGGTTTCAAACATCTTTGCTGATGGTTCAAGACTGTCAAATGAAGGCGCTGGCCGGTGGATTTCCCATCTTTCATCAATATCAAGTGTGCTCAAATCAACATCAAGTGGTTCACCGATAACGTTCCAGACATGACCCAAAGTAACGTCACCTACTGGAACCTGAATGCCAGCTCCTGTATTTTTAACCGCTGTACCTCTAGTGAGACCGTCGGTTGGCTTGAGGGAAATAGCACGGACCCTGCTGTCCCCTATCTGTTGGGCTACTTCAGCGAGTACTGTTATTGTTTCTCCGTCGACGACAAGATCAAATGATAACGCCGAGTTGATCTCGGGAAGAGAGTCCTCAGGAAACTCAACATCAATAACTGGTCCAGCTATTGACACCACCTTTCCATCTTGTGTTGTTGTGTTTGGTTCTGTTACTGTCATTTCTGCTCCTAGGCAAATGTCTCTTTGGCGTTAAACCGTGATTTCTGTCTCGTTATGGTCATGTTTGTTGATCTCTGTATCGCTTCCATCTCCAAGTGCTTCAGCGCCACCAACGATTTCCATGATTTCAGTGGTAATTGCATCCTGTCTTGCTCTGTTAAGAGCCCTACTTAACTTGGTTATTAGCTCCTCAGCGTTATCTGTAGCGGATTTCATTGCTCGCTGCCGATTTGCATGCTCGGACGCTGAAGCATCAAGTAACGCTGAATAAAGTCGAGATTCAACATACCGAGGCAGTAGAGCCGATAGGACTCCCTCGGGTGAGGGTTCAAATTCAAAGAGTGCACGAGAATCAGCATCCCCACCTCCTTCAGAGGCAACGGTTTGCATAGATTGGAGTGGGAGGAATTTTCGTACCGCAACTCTTTGCGTTCCCATGCTCACAAATTCTTGATAAGCCAAAATAACCTGGTCAACTTCTTCAGACACGAAGAGATCACGTACTTTAGCCGCTACGACTCTTGCGTCTTCATAGGATGGTGTATCTGTCATTCCGTTGAATGACTCTTCGATATCATAATTTCTAAATTTGAAGTAGTCGGTTGCTTTTTTGCCGACGAGCACAAGCTTATAATCTTTACCTTCGGTTTGAGCAGCCATTATTTCTTTTTCAGCAGCTCGGATAACAGATGAATTATAAGCTCCTGCAAGACCGCGGTCGGAAGTTATGACAACAAAGCCGACGCATGATACATTTTCTGCAGATCTGAGGAGTGGATCATCAATACCAACTCCTCCGGCTGCAAGGTCTTCGATAACGCCAGTCATTTTTGAAGAATAAGGCCGGGCTGCATTTGCTCTGGTCATAGCTTTGACCACGCGGGTGGCTGCGATAAGTTCCATTGCGCGTGTTATTTGCTTCGTTGACTGGACCGAATTGATCCGTCTACGGAGCGTCCGTTCTTGACCACCCGGCATAGATTAGTCCTCGCTGTCCTGTCCGCGCGCTATATCAGTCTCAGGAAGAGTTATATCTGAGTCAACCATTTGAGTGTCTGCATCAGGTTGTTCCTGAGCTTCAACAGAAATTCCAGAAGAACCGTCAGATGATTCAAAACTCTCCGAATACGAGGTGATGATAGAATTCAGAGCATCTTCGTCAACTGCCCCTGAAGAAACTATGTCAGAGAGAAGACCAGAATGTTGAGATCGCACGAGATCAAGTAGCCCATTCTCAAATCGGCTGACATCCTCAACGGGAATATTATCAAGATACCCCTGTGTACCTGCAAAGAGGGATACAACTTGCTCTTCAACTTTCATGGGCGAATTGATTCCCTGCTTTAGCAATTCAGTTAGCCTGTAACCTCTATCAAGTTGAGCCTGAGAAACAGCATCTAAATCTGAACCGAAAGCAGCAAATGATTCCAGCTCGCGGAATTGCTGCAAATCAGATTTAAGCGTTCCTACAGCAGTTTTCATAGCTTTAATCTGCGCTGCTGATCCTACTCGAGACACGGATATACCAACATCAACTGCGGGTCGAACTCCGGACTTGAACAAATCATCTTGGAGGAAAATTTGTCCATCGGTAATCGAAATAACATTCGTTGGGATATATGCCGAAACATCACCAGCTTTGGTTTCAATCACTGGAAGTGCGGTAAGGCTCCCCGCTCCTAATTCATCACTTAGCTTTGCAGCACGTTCAAGCAATCTACTGTGGAGATAGAAAACATCACCAGGGTAAGCTTCTCGTCCAGGTGGGCGGCGAAGCAATAGGGCCATTTGCCTGTAGGCTTCTGCCTGTTTCGAGAGGTCATCGTAAACTACGAGCGCATGCTCTCCGTTATCCATCCAATGTTGTCCAACCGCACAACCCGCATATGGTGCTAGATATTTGAAGGGAGCAGGGTCTGAAGCTGGTGCCACAACAACAACTGTGTATTCAAGTGCACCAAACTCCTCTAAGGTCGCTACTGTTTGAGCGACTGTAGATGCCTTCTGGCCAATTGCTACATAGATACATTTGACTCCCAATCCTTTTTGATTGATGATCGTGTCAATAGCAATCGTAGTTTTTCCAGTTTTTCTATCCCCGATGATTAGTTCTCGTTGACCTCTTCCGACAGGGATTAAAGAGTCAATAGCTTTGATACCGGTCTGCATAGGCTCATGCACGGGTTTCCTACCGATAATACCCGGTGCTTGAACCTCCATTCGTCGTGATTGGGCTCCTGTAATTGCTCCTTTGCCATCTATCGGGTCGCCTAGAGCGTTTACTACTCTTCCGAGCATTGCATCACCAACGGGCATTGATAAGATATCGCCAGTTGAACGGACGGGCTGACCTTCTTCAATTTCAGTGGATTCGCCAAGAATAACGGCTCCAATAGTCTCTTCATCGAGGTTTAATGCCAAACCGACGATGCCACCTTCAAACTGCAACATCTCATTAACTGCTGCATCAGGTAAACCTGATACTCTGGCGATACCATCCCCTACTTCAACAACTCGACCAACTTGGCCAGATGCCAAAGAGGGCTCAAAGCCATCTAGGTTCTTTCTTATTGCTGTTGCAATATCTTGTGTATTTATCGTGAGCTCTGCCATATCTAAAACGCCTCTCGAAGCTGCTTAAGTCTTGTTCGGACTGTTCCATCAATTACTTCATCTTCGATCTGCACAAGCAGACCACCCATTACTGATTCATCAATAATGACTTTCATTTCTACATCCTTACCTGTTGCAGACTTGAGTGCAGCCGCCAGCCTTTGCTGTTGGTCCGAAGATAGATCAACCACTGAGTAAACCTCAGCAACAGCTTTATCTCGTGATTCTGCTCCCAAACCGACTACCTTGTCAGCGATAGCTTTGATATCGCCTCCCATACCTGCAGCTACGATCATTGATACCAACGCTACGGTAGTTTGAGTTACTTGCCCGTCAAGGAGGTCCTCCACTATTTGCTGCCTTCGCGTTGAGGGAATGGAAGCATCACTAAGCGTGGACTTTAATTCCTCAGAGGACTGAAGCACTTGCGAGAATCGGTATATCTCATCTTCTATTTGTGCTGCATTACTTTCCGCTGAAGCTACAGCCAATATTGCTTGGGCGTAACTCTGTATCTTTTCGTCTGACATCAGTTCCTCATGTTCCTAGTTAGAACCTACTTGGTTGATGTAATTTTCGATCAGGCGTGCCTGAGCTTCCGCATCAAGATTTGCCTCAACGACTCTTTCCGCTGCGCCGACAACTATTTCGGACACTTCACTTTGCAGATCTCCCATTGCTCTCTCTCTTGCTGAGTCAATATCTGCTGCGGCTTGTTCTTTCATTTCAGCAATTTCAGCTTCGGCTCTTTGCTGGAGATCTGAACGAAGAACTTCTGCTTGTTGTCGAGCTTCCTCAATCACTGCTGCCGCTGCTGATTTAGCATCTGCAAGTTCAGCCTCATACTGAGATTTGACTGCTTGGGCTTCGGATTTAGCTTTATCAGCTTCATCCAAGTCTGTCGCTATCTTCTCAGAACGTTCATTCATAATCTTTTGAACAGCCGGGAAACCTTTCCATAGCATTAAAGCAAGTAGCACAACGAATGCGCCACCACCCCAAATAACCTCATTGATTTCAGGAATAATTGGGCTAGGAGCTTCTATACAGCTGTCAAAGATCTCACCAATCGCATTGATGTTTTCTTCTTGAGCGATATTTTCAGGTGTTAAACCTAACTCTCCATACTTCTCGACATAGTCATCAACTGAACACTTTCCAAGGCTCTCGCCTGCCGCCATAGCGTTTCCGCCTAGACCGAAAGTTAAAATCAATCCGGATAACACTGAAGCGAATATAAGTCGTTTCTTCATTTTATTTTTACCTTCGTGATTATGTGGTTTACGGGAGCAACAAGATAAACACAACGAAACCGATTAGCGCAAGGGCTTCGGTGAACGCAATACCCAAGAACATTGTTGTTCTTGCCGTTCCCGCAGACTCTGGCTGCCTGGTCATTGCGTCGATCGCTGCGCCGACGACTATTCCAATACCTACGCCAGGACCGATAGCTGCGAGTCCATAGCCAAGGCCTGCGCCTATAGCTTTTAGACCTTCGCCTTCGGTTACTGCGGCGGCAAGGATACTTATTGTTGATGCAATTAAGCTGAGCACTGTATCTCCTAGTGTTCTGGGTGTATAGCACCGCCCATATAAACGGCGGTGAG
>Ga0163111_10000299_pt1 | contig 29838 bp, 29 predicted proteins | sample CRUFie1St18metaG_FD_109645 | JGI IMG/M metagenome (GOLD analysis project Ga0163111, IMG submission 109645) | Marine microbial communities from the Costa Rica Dome - CRUD Field 142mm St18 metaG | ecosystem: Environmental > Aquatic > Marine > Oceanic > Photic zone | place: Costa Rica: the Eastern... | reverse complement strand
GGATTTGCGACTGCCGAGTACATTCAAGACTCAAAGTCGTGGAACGACACAACGGCGCGACTGGCCCTTACTTGGACGCCCAACGATGACGCAATGTTCTTTGCAAACTACACGCAAGGCTTCAAGTCGGGTGGTTTTGGTAGTTTCTGGATTGAAAATGCCCAAGGTGTGCCGCCAGAGGTGGCTCAAACAGGCATTACACAAGCAGATGGTTTCCGCCCAGGAACATTCAAACCGGAGCAGATGGACTCCTACGAAATTGGCTTCAAAACTAGCTATCTCGATGGAGCTGGTAACTTCGATCTCACGGCGTTCGTTTATGACTACACTGACGCGCAGGTAATTCAATACGTTGATGTGGGTGATACCTTCTCTGCCAGGGTTTTAAATGCCGGTAAAACTGACGGAATGGGTTTTGAAGCATCGACTACAGTTGCTATGAGCGATTACACAACACTTTATGTATCGATGGGCTATCTGAATACCGACGTTACCGGCTTAGGAGATCCAGATCTCGACGATGGCGTCAACGAATCCCTCTGCAGTATCGACGTAGATCAAGAGGGTGATGGAAGAGGCTGCGAGGGAAGTCGAATATTTTGGGCCCCGAAAGTAACGGGCGCTGCGAAAGTCGATATCAATGTGCCTGTAGACAACGGAACGATTGCTACCAGTTTCGAGGTATCTTACGAAAGTGAGCGCGGCGGTGCTTGGGAAGGCAATCGCGAGGGCATTATAGGATCATATGCGGTAGCAAACTTTCGCGTAGGCTACGAGTCAGACAACAATTGGTACGTTCAGATCTACGCTGAAAACTTAACCAATGAGTTCACATGGGACGGTTATAACGCTAATGGTGGCATCATACCCTCTCACTTCTTTGGTCCAATGCGCCCAAGGACAGTTGGAATACGCACGGGTATGAATTGGGACTGAAGCGCCTGCTATAAACTCTAAGAGTCGGCCAGCAATCCTTTTCGGTGCGTTGGCCGAGACGTTTCTGGAGACAGCCAAATTGCAATAAAAGCGGGGGCAAAATCTGGATCTTCCACACTACCCACCCAGGTCCCGTTGTAAAAAAAACGGCTGACGCCTTGCTCGTCGACATCAAACGCGATTCTGTCGCCCTTTTTGACGTCCGGCCACATCGTCAAGACCGCCGCTTCCCACTCCGATCGTCGAGGATCTTCAAAGTCCAGATGGTCCCATTCCTTCGCCGTCTGCTTTGCTAGAAAGCTGCCAGAAATGTTGCGTTGATAAGTGAGTTCAAACCGGAACGAGTGACGGGGATCATTCCATTGACCGGTTTTCGTGAATAACTTGGAGTTAAAGACCGTAAAAAATGCGACGCGGAGCTGCGAGCTACCAACAAGCGTCAACGGCCTTGCTTGCCCTAGGGTCAGCACTTCCGGCGCATAAATTGCTGTCTCAGAATCGTCACTCTGGCCAAGACCTAAAAGCGGGATGCCACAGAGACACCAGAATAACAATACTTGAGCCCTGCACATTACGCTGCCGCGAGCTCCCGCTGACTAAACTTCACCATAAGTGGCAGCATCACCATCCACAGCGGTACCAGGATTAACATCGTGGTGACGTCACCAAGCGGTAATGTGACAGCGCCAAACTTAGCTCCAGCCAAGTAGTTAGCAGGTGCTATCGCACCCAAAATAACGGGCCGCCAGCTGCTCTCAGACAAAAACGCCATGGCTCTCGGCAGCACCGTTGGAAAGACGAACCACAGGCATATCATCCACAGAGGAAACAGCGGTGCACTAAAATCATAAACACCGATCATGGCTAGGGTGAAATCAACACCGATACCAAGAGCGGCACACGGCAGCACTCGATTAAGTTCTGAGCGAATATCTGCGACCGCCGCGTAATGGAAGGCTATGAGCGCGGCTGTCAACAGCATCCAGTCCTCTCTGCCGAGCACACAACTGAACCAAGTGATCTGAAACCACACGGCGTTAAACCAGGTTTTTTCTATCAACGTCATGTGGCTGATACGGCATGACCCCGTTTAGGGATTGCCCGCGCCGTTATTTTACGTTGTAAAACGCTGCCGTCTTGTCCAAAGCCGAGGTCAATTTTAATACCATCGAGTCGACTTCTTCAGTTGATGTTACAAACGGTGGTGACATGATCATCGCATCACCCGTTTGTCGCACCATCAGTCCGTTTTCAATGGCTCTATCACGCGTGTACACGGCGCCTCCAGACTCCGGCGCCAAACGTTCCCGCGATTTCTTGTCTTTGACCAGTTCGACCGCAGCGACCAAGCCTTTTGATCTCACTTGACCTACAACTGGATGATCTACCAGCGACTCAAGCGCTTGCGAGAAGTAGGGTGCCAAGTCGTTAGCAGACAGTTCGAGAATCAGCGTATTTTGAAGTACATCCATCGTTGCAAGCCCAGCCGCGCAGGAGGCTGGGTGACCCGAATAGGTCAAGCCATGGGCAAACTCGCCACTATGACCCAGCAAGACGTCGGCTACTTTGTCACTAACCAAGCTGCCGCCAAGCGGCATGTAGCCATTAGTGACTGCCTTCGCAAACGTTATTAAATCGGGCTGCGTTTCGTAAGTTTGGAAGCCAAATAGATTTCCAGTCCGGCCAAAGCCACAAATAACCTCGTCGGAAATAAACAAAATATCGCGCTCGTCCAGAATCTTCTGAACCGCTGGCCAATAGGTATCAGGCGGAATAATTACACCACCCGCTCCTTGAATAGGCTCAGCAATGAATGCGGCGACATTGTCCTCGCCGAGCTCATCAATTTTCCTCGCCAACTCATTTGCAGCCCATAGCCCAAACTCGTCGGGACACATTTCGCCACCTAACTCGAACCAATAAGGTTGCTCAATGTGGCGGATGTAGTCCAGCCCCTGGGTTTGCTCGTGCATAGTGCTCATACCGCCTAGCGATGCTGCTGCGATAGTGCTGCCGTGGTAGGCATTCTTCCGGCTGATGATCAGCCGCTTACTCGGCTTACCCAAAAGCTCGTAATATCGATGCACAAATTTGATCTGTGTGTCGTTCGCCTCAGATCCAGAGTTTGTGAAAAAAACCTTGTTAAAGTTGGCTGGCGCCATGTCACAGAGACGCGTCGCCAGCTCGACGGCAGGTTGGTTAGAGCATTTGAAGAAATTGTTGTAAAACGGGAGCTCCATTAACTGATCAGCCACCGCTTTCTTGATGCCGTCCTGGCTGTAGCCAAGGCTGCAACACCATAGACCGGACATCGCATCTTGAATCTTGTTGCCGTCGGAGTCGTATATGTAAATGTGCTCGGCGCGGCTGACAATGCGACCGCCATTTGCCGCGTAATCACGAAAATCAGTGAATGGATGCAAATGATGCTGTTGATCAAGTTGTCGTAGCTGATTCGTTTCTAGGGTCGCATTCACGTTGTCATCTCCAGTTGATGATTATATTGTCCACAAGCATGCTCGACAGCGCCTTACCCCGATCGGGTAAGAGCGTTCTTATGCAGGGAAATTCCAAAGAATGTTGGTGAATGAAGAATACAGGGAACTCATCTATCCCTGGGGACGCAAGAGTCCCGTTGGATACGGTGAGCCGCTCGAGGTCGCGCCCGGGGTCTGGTGGGTACGATTTGAGATGCCTGGCGGGCTCGACCACATAAATATTTGGTTACTCGAAGAAACAAACGGGTGGACAGTTGTAGACACCTGCATGAAGCTCGACAGCGCCAAGGCGCAGTGGGAGTCACTTTTCACAGGGTTTATGCAAGGAAAACCCATTCTCCGTGTCATTTGTACCCACTTGCACCCTGACCACATTGGGTTGGCAGGGTGGTTATGCGAGCGCTTTGATTGCGAAGTGTGGATGACCCGCAGTGAATACTTGAACGGCAGCCTGCTGCTGAGTTACTCCTCTGACGAAGTGCCGAGTACAGCGGTACAATTCTACAAGCGCGCGGGCTTCAGTGATGAAATGATGTCGAGCTACCAACAGCGTTTTGGAACCTTTGGGAAAATGTCGGAACCGCTGCCACATAGCTATCGACGCATTGTGGACCTTGAGACGATTAATATCGGCGACCATCATTGGCAGGTGGTTATCGGCCAGGGCCACTCTCCCGAGCATGCCTGTCTGTATTGCCCTAGCCTGAAGCTCATTATTGCTGGCGATCAAATTCTTCCAAGGATTACGCCCAATGTATCGGTATTCCCCACTGAGCCAGATGGCAACCCACTGGAATATTGGTTGTCCTCAAACACTCGTCTACTCGACATTCTGCCGGAGGACCTACTGGTACTGCCTGCTCACCAGTCGCCATTCAAAGGCGCGAGAACACGTCTCAACCAAATCATAGACAGCCACCGTCAATCGCTTGCCAGGCTCTATAACAACTTGGCTGAGGCGAAGACCGTTCCAGAATGTTTTGTGCATCTTTTCAATCGGGAGCTGAAAGAACATGAAGTGCACTTGGCCACAGGTGAAACCATTGCGCACCTGAACTACTTGATGCAACGCGGCAACGTCACTCGCGACGTGAATGCCGATGGGCTCTACACCTTTACCGCCAACCCGAACTCGGAATTCATCCACAAAGATGACGTCGCTGCTTAACCGATTCATTGCGCGAGCAGCGCGCTATTTCTACCTTCGCCGCCACCAAAAGCTATGGTACGGCCTTCCGCTGGACGCTATTGGAGTCAGCAATCTCTGTGTAGAGCTCGACGGCCGTCAGGTAGGGTTGCGCATGTACCATGGCAATGCAGATAAGCCCATGGTGATTTATGCGCACGGCGGCGGCTTTGTTGTGGGCAACCTCGAGACTCACGATCGATTTTGCCGGGCGCTGAGTCTAAATAGTGGCTGCAGCATCATTTCGATCGACTACCGGCTTGCCCCAGAGTACGTCTTCCCCGCAGCGCATGATGACTGCCTGGAAGCGACACAATGGGTACTCGACAATTTAGATAATCTCGCACCTAACAACGGCTTGTTTATCCTTGGGGGCGACAGTGCTGGCGGAAACCTCGCCATCGCCACGACACTTGCGCTTCAAGGGCGTTATGGCATCGCCGGCTGTCTCGCGATCTATCCCGCCACCCAGCACTACATTAGTGATTTGCCCTCTTACACCGAGCACGCCAAAACGGGTATTGTGCCAGCGCGACATATGCGATGGCTCTGTAATAGGTATCTAGATGGGATGGCACCGGCTGATCCAGCGTTGGAGCGAATGTTCCCGGGGCGGCGTACAACGCTCAACCAGTTCCCCAGGACACTCATAATTACGGCCGAACGAGACCCAATTCGTGACGACGGTGCTCGGTTTGCCGTGAGGCTTCACCGATCAGGTTGCAAAATAACCTACAAACACCTGACACACGCGAGTCACGGATTCGTATGCTCTGAGGGCGACTCAGAGCATTTTAGAGAAGCCGTGCGGATTGCAAGCCAGTGGCTAGCAACACCGCTTATTCTGAAATCGCCTCAAGAAGATTTAGAATCTCCGACTTCTCAAGCTGTCTAGGACAGAAATAGCCATCGCCCTCATCCATGGCCGCCTCGGCAATATCATCAAATTTGTTGCGCTTGATGCGTGGATCCGTGGGGGCAATGCCAACATCGGCAATCAGTTTTTCGACTTCCGCAACGAAGGCCCGTGCCCGCGTCTCAGGATGGCCCGAATCTGAAATACCGGTTGCCACAGCAAGCTCAGCTAATCGATCGACCGCCGCATCTCCGTAAAGCGTAAGTACATGCGGTAGCACGAGCGCATTCGCTTGGCCGTGGGGTATACCGAAATTGGCGCCTAACTGATGCGCAATAGCGTGCACATTGCCGACGTTTACCTGATTAATTGCAACGCCTGCATTATACGCCGCAAGCGCCATACCTTCTCGAGCATCCATATTACCGGGCTCCTCACAGGCCATTCGAAGCCATCGAAAAACGCCTTGAACGGATATACGACCCATTTCAGTCCGGTTGCCACGCTCCCAGGTTGAGATGTAAGCCTCGACGCCGTGTGTTAACGCATCAATACCTGTCGCCGCTGTAATCGATTTGGGTAAACCAACCATAAGACAGGCATCTAAAGCGACTGCCTTCGGATGAATGGCTTCACCACCGATGATCTCTTTCTTGTGTAAAGCCTGATTCGTAATAACAGCGCCCATAGTCGCCTCGCTGCCTGTGCCCGAAGTCGTTGGAATTACAAACAGCGGCGCCGCTTCATCAGGACCATTACCCATGCCCGCCCACTTGGTCATATCGCCGTCGTTACACTTCCTAAACGCAATAACTTTTGCGCAGTCGATTGACGAACCGCCGCCAACGGCAAGGATGGCGGTCGCACCTGATTCCTTCAGAATGCGCGCACCTTCCTCCACGTGCCCATAAGTCGGATCAGGGTCTACTTTATCGTACCAAGTCACTGATACGCCCTCGCGATTGAGGCCCGCAACGGCCTCGTCTGCCAAGCCGAGCTCTCGGAGCGCTCTGTCCGTTACAACCAGAACCGAGGTATGGCCTAACTCGACAATACGATCGCACAGACGAGCGCAACTCGCTTTACCGACAAACGCCATATAGTTGCCTTTCGGCTTTCCTGCAATGACTTTTGCCATTGCAAAAAAGATTCGATTTTTTAGCTTACGAAGAAGCATTGGTTTAGCCATGATTTGCCCCTGACTTTGCCGCAACCGGCCATTAGCCGCTATGCTCGCCAAATTGTTGTATTTTATTTTTAACAGTAACTCGAGGATCGATTAAGCGCCACTATGTCACACCAGTATATTTATACAGAAGACCCTAAAACCCTCGAGCTGAGAGAGGCCGGAGACCTAAGCTGTGCCGGCGACGAAGTTGTCATCGATGTGGCTTATGCGGGTATCAATAGAGCGGACGTACTGCAGCGTGCGGGATTTTATCCGCCGCCTGAAGACGCAAGCCCTGTCATGGGACTCGAGGTGTCGGGGACAATCCGCATAGCAGGCGAGCATAGTGGCTTCGACACGGGTGAGCGGGTCTGCGCGCTGGTTCACGGTGGCGGCTACGCGACACAGGCCATGGCCAAGGCCGCGTGCACGTTGCGAGTGCCTGCAGCGGTCGATATCAAAGTCGCAGCGTGTCTGCCCGAGGCATTTCTAACAGTCTGGTACAACGTTGTTGTGCGTGCTGGGCTGAAAAATGGTGAGACCTTGCTAGTACACGGTGGCACCAGCGGTATCGGCAATATTGCAGTACAGCTGGGTAAAGCGATGAACTGTCGCGTCATTGCGACGGCAGGGTCTTCGGATAAGTGTCAGCTACTTGCCGATATCGGCGCCGATCTTTGCCTGGACTACAAAAAGGCACCGCTGTCGGAGCAGTGCCTAGAGCACGGTGTGTTAGGAGGTGTAGATGTGGTGCTTGATATGGTCGGCGGTGATTTCGAACAATTTAATCTTGAATGTCTTGCCGTAGATGGAAGAATTGCCTGCATCGGACTCATGCGCGGCGGTCAGGCCACAATCGATCTGACACAGCTACTCATGAAACGGGCAACATTGACCGGAAGCACCTTACGTCGCCTGACACACGAGGAGAAAGCGCGATGTTTCCGCGAAGTTGATCAACAACTCATGCCGCTAGTCGAGAGCGGTCACGTGCGCCCGCTCATTGACAAGACGTTCGACTTGAGGGATGCCTTTGCTGCACAGACCTATATGTCTTCAGGTGCTCACGCTGGAAAGCTGTTGTTGAGTTGCAGGTGAGCCGGATCGACAGCCTCCCGTGGTGATCAAGTAGCAGGTTAATCCCTCTGATCCGATCCACTACTTAGCCACCAGAATAATAAACCCGAGACCGCACCTGTCGCAGCATGAGCAAACAGCCCCACCGCTGTCCGGGTCGAGGCGACAACCACGCCACCGGATCCCGTCACCGCATCAAAGGCCAAATAGAGTGCCAGCAGCGACAGTGCACCAAGGCTTGCGTGCGTCGTGAGCGCAACAACAGTCGTGACTGCTCGATTTCGGAGTAAACGACTCAGTATCCAAAAACAGAAGGCATGTAATACGAGATACAAGGGTAAATAAATTGTCCCCAGACCCACCCACTCTCTGGCGATCATATCCAGTCGGTCTGATAAGCTGACCTCAATCCCAAAACCAACCAATGTCGCTGCACTCACCGATGCATTGATCACAATGCTCAAGCTGTAACCCACCAAAACTGCCACGAGCAGACTTATCACCGACCGCATATCAACATCCAATTCTTCACTCCACACACGCCAGAATCTTGCGCTATAGTCAGCCGACAATCCAGTTTAGGAACACACCCCATGTTTTCATATCCTTATTTTCAAGCACTGATCATTGCTGCGCTTTGCAGCGTGAGCTCCCTTTCGCTTGCTGCACTTCAGATGGAAACCATCGCCGAGGGTTTAGACACGCCTTGGTCAGTGGCAGAACTACCAGACGGGGGTTTATTGGTAACCGAGCGGCCAGGGAGTATTAAGCATGTTGCACCCTCGGGTGAGATTACGACGATAACAGGCGTTCCTGAAGTCTTCGCCCAAGGCCAAGGAGGGCTTTTCGACGTTGTTCTTCACCCCAACTTTACCGCTAACAACACGGTTTTTCTCGCCTATGCCGCAGGTTCAAAAGACAGCAACCGAACGACGGTGGCACGCGGAGTTCTGGAGGGAGGCGCACTGACCGACGTCGCGGTTATCTTTGAAGTAAGCCCGACCAAGCGTGGGGGTGGTCACTTTGGAGGTCGTATGGCCTTTTTAGCAGATGGCACCATGCTTCTCTCAGTAGGCGAGGGTTACACCTTGCGTGAAGATGCACAGAAAACAGGCAGCCAGCTTGGCAAATTACTGCGCATGACCGAAAACGGAGAGGCACCTGCCGATAATCCGTTTGCAGACGCGCCCTATGTTTACAGCTACGGCCATCGAAATCCACAGGGCCTGATCGTAGACGAGGCAACGCAGTCAATCTGGATGACCGAGCACGGACCGAAGGGTGGGGACGAGCTCAACCGCATAGAAGCCGGCAAGAATTATGGCTGGCCTGCGATTACCTACGGTGTCGACTACTCAGGTGCCATCATCTCTCCCTTCACAGAAGCTCCCGGTATGGAACAACCGGTCACCTACTGGGTCCCCAGCATTGCGACCTCGGGACTCACGCTTTACACAAGCTCGGCCATGCCGAGCCTCACAGGTAAGTTACTCGTCGGCGGGCTCAAGTCAAAAAATGTGGTCGCAGTTGACGTTGCGGGCGACACGCCTGTCTTAAGCGAGCCATTTCCGGATCTAGAGGCACGTGTCCGTGATGTCCGAGCTCTGAGCGACGGATCGGTCGCAGTTGTCGATGAAGCCGGTGGAAAAGTCATCCGAGTCAGCACAGAAGGAGACTAGAATAAAGATGAGGAGCGGTGCTTAACTCGCAATGCGCTCCAACTTTCTCGCCTTCTCATCGACCTGCAATCTACCCACAGGAGCCCACTTGCGGCGGACACCTGGCGACGGGGACAGATAGAACAGGTCTCCGTTAATACCTGTAAAAGTCAAGGGGACACCGCTCTCTCGAGCAATATCCGCATTGGCGTCGATATGACGTTTTTCCCCGTGTACAGGAATGCTTAATCGAGGCTTTAAGGTTTCATAAAGATCCTTTAACTCATCCTGACACGGGTGTCCCGATGCATGGAGCGTCATTGCGGTATCATCCGCATGGATAACGCTCACGCCCCGATCCTTCAAGCCTTCGATCAGTCGGTGTACAGCTTCCTCGTTACCAGGAATCGTTTTCGATGAAAAAATCACGGTATCACCCTCGCCCAACGAGAGGTGTGGGTGTGTATCCATCATTAGTCTATGAAGCGCTGCGCCAATCTCGCCTTGGGTGCCGGTTGCAACAGCCAGCACTTCATTCTCGGGCAGATACCCCAAGTGCTCTGCATCAATGATCGGAACCTTGGGTTCGAATACACCGGAATGCTTGGCAGATCGCACCATAATGTCCAGCGAGCGCCCCAGCAATCCGACACGACGCTCCGAGGCGTGGGCCGCACGAAATACGCTTTGGACCCGGGCAACATTACTGGCAAAGCAGGCAACGACGATCCGCCCCTTCAATGATGTAACGAGCTTTACTAAAGCATCGCCAACCTCACCCTCGGTCGGCGATCTGCCAGGGGTTATCGCATTCGTTGAATCACAAATAACGGCGTCAATACCCTTCGCAGCAATGGCTTTCCAAGCGCTGGGCGACCAAGGCGATCCAATGACAGGTCGCGCATCTATTTTCCAGTCAGCGGTATGCAGGACCCGAGTACCCTGCGACTCAAGCAGGAGTGCACATGTTTCAGGCGTCGAGTGCGTTATGGGTAGCCAAGTAACGTCGAACGAACCAATGGTGCGAGTGTCACCCGGCATAACCTCGATCAATGGCTCTGGTGGAGGTGCACCCCGCCAGGCCGCTTTTTTTCGAAGGACAGCTGCAGCAAATGGCGTCGCGTAAACGGGGCACTGAAGTTCCTGCCATAAATAGGGGATGGCACCGAAGTGATCCTCGTGTGCATGCGTCACCACCAAGCCGTCCAGCTGATCACGTTGACTCGATATAAAGGTTGGATCCGGCATCTGAATAGACGGTCTGCCGCGGTGATCCTCATTTGCCTGCTCAAACGTGATACCGCAGTCCACCATCAACCAGCGGCCCTGCGACGAAAAAAGATTTAAGTTCATGCCGATCTCGCCACAGCCACCCAGTGGCAGGAAAGAGATCGGTGACGGGTCGTTGCTCAAAAGGACAACCTGTGGGCTAAAGGGTCACCAACTATAGCCAACTCTTAGGTTATACGACTGATCAATAGCTTTTTTCCCTGCAGCAGCTGCGCCGTCGTAATCGACAGTAAACTCCGCAGCTGCTTCGAGGCCAAAAAAGAAAGGAAAGCCGAAGCCAAGAGTGGTATCCAGGATAAGACTGTTATCGTCACTGACGTTTAAAATACCAACGTGCGTTAGATACACCTTCGAGTCACCGCCGAGAATTTCACTTTCTCCCGTAAGGTTCCAGTTAGCACCTAAATACTCCTTGTCTTGCGCGTTGAAAAAATCGGTATCCACCCAGACAAATCCGAGTTCACCATCAAGCTTGCCCCAAACACCATCAAATAACTTTCGGCCGTAATAAGGACCTAGATAACTTCGCAACCGAATGTCGGCAAATTTGTCGGCCTCTACCGATGCGTTGACACCAAGGTAGTGATTGGTCCAATCCCGAAGGTAATAGTCGTATTTGGTCACCAGCTGCCAATTATCTGCAGAGGGTTCACGCGAACGAACTATTTCATTGGCACCCCCGTCACCTTCGGTCTGGACAGAAACAACAGAGGTATCCTGCTCCAAGTTAGCCCGCAAGGTGATTCGGTCGCGAGTACTGTCGAACTGCGTGTTAACTGCAATATCAAGTTGATCGGAGTCCGTGTTACCGCGTGCAAAAGTAAATGCAGCAGACGCTAAACCCTCCCAGGCATAACCTTGTCCCATCTCCCATGGCTCTGGATTAAGCTTGTCGACGTCGGCTAGCTTTATAATTTCGCCATCTGACAAGGCCATGATCCCGGAGGTGACCATCATCGGCGCAGTTACGACGCGACGACCATCTTTTAACAACAGAGTCGACGCCTCACGATCATCGGCAGACGCCTGAATATCCTTGATTAAGGCCGTGTCAATTTTTAAGTCGCGGCTGAAGCTTGTGGATATTGTGATTTGGTCACCTCGGTAATCGACGATATCGGCGACAATGGAAGAGCCATCGTGTAGCACAATGCGTGCATTGGTGAGCGCGTTGGCGATCGGAGACAAAAGTAGAGCCGTCAGACATAAACCCAAGAAAAAGGTCATTCTTAACGACCAATCGAGAGATCGATATGTGTATCGCGGTACTATCATCATCTGGTGGGTCTGCATTAGAGTCATCGAGAAGCTGAGCCACTCTCTACGCTAAAACCTAACGCGGAGCGCCCAATATGCCGGAAAGTCATAAGGATACCAGTTGCGATTTATTTGTCATTGGCGCGGGCTCAGGCGGCGTCAGGGCCTCGCGCATTGCCGCTAGCCTGGGAGCAAAAGTCATTGTAGCGGAGGGGCTCTATTTGGGAGGTACTTGCGTCAATGTTGGCTGCGTTCCAAAGAAGCTTTACGTCTACGGCAGCGAATTCGGCAAGGCTTTTAAAGACGCCGTCGGCTTTGGTTGGCAGGTAGGTGAAACTACCTTTGACTGGGCTACGCTTCGAGAAAATAAATCTCGAGAAATAAGTCGATTGAACAGTATTTACGAGCGTCTACTCGATGGCTCGGGGGCTACGACGCTGGAGGGAATGGCGCGCTTGGTGGATGCCCACACCGTCGAGGTCAATGGAACTCAATACCATGCGGACAAAATCCTTTTGGCAACAGGATCATGGCCAACGAAACCGGATTTCCCCGGCAATGAGCACGCCCTTACTTCTAATGAGATATTTGACTTGGCATCGTTCCCCGAGCGCCTTTTGGTGATCGGTGGTGGCTATATCGCCACCGAATTCGCAGGCATTTTTAACGGGCTTGGTTCGCACGTAACGCAGCTCTACCGAGGCGACCTCTTCATGCGCGGATTCGATGGAGACATCCGCAGCTTTGCCGCCGAAGAGATTCGTAAGACAGGCGTAGATCTTCGATTCAATACCAACATCGAATCGCTGACTCGGATCAGCGATGGCTACGAGGCCACGCTGACGGATGGCAGCACGTTGGTCGTTGATACGGTTCTGTGCGCGACTGGTCGCCACCCAAATACTGATGGTCTGGGCCTGGAGCACACTAGGGTTACCCTCGATAGCAGAGGCTTCGTTAAAGCAAATACGCAATTCCAAACCGGGGAGCCCAGTATTTTTGCCCTAGGTGATATGACAGGCGGTCCTCAGCTCACGCCAGTTGCAATAGCCCAAGCCATGGCGTTTGCTCACACCCAGTTTGGGAACGATCCGAAAACTATGGACTACGAATTCATCCCCACCGCCGTATTCTGTCAGCCGAATATTGGCACCGTTGGGTTGACCGAAGAATCAGCGCGAGACTTGGGACTAGAACTCCAGATATTCAAATCAGACTTCAAACCCATGAAACACACCTTGAGCGGGCGCGATGAACGGACCCTAATGAAGCTGATCATCAATAAATCGACAGATCGGGTCATCGGTTTGCATATGGTGGGCCCTGACGCGGGCGAGATTTGCCAGGGTATGGCCGTCGCAATGAAGGCTGGCGCCACCAAAGCGCACTTTGATAGCACAGTTGGAGTCCACCCAACGGCGGCGGAAGAGTTCGTGACGATGAGGACTCCCAGCTCGTGATGGACTTGGTTTGGTGGGAAATAGCTGTACTGATTGTCGCTGGCTTTGGCGCTGGTTTGGTGAATGTCATGGCGGGTGGTGGCTCAATCCTGACAGTTCCTATCATGATGTTTTTAGGCATGCCGGGACCTGTTGCAAATGGCACCAATCGCATCACTATCGTCGCACATAATGCCTCCGCCATCGTTACCTACCTTCGCCATGGCGTACCCCACGCCAGGCTTTGCGTTACCTTGACCTTGGTCGCTATTCCACCGGCACTATTGGGTGCTTGGCTCAGTACGAAACTGAATAATGAGCAGTTCGAAGGCCTCTTGGCCATCGTCATGGTAGCTATTTTGATCTTGATGCAGGCACCCCAAGCCAAGAAGCAGAGCGATGCTAATAACGAGCCTAGAAACCTACCCCTCGGCCACGTATTAATGGCCATCGCGGGGTTTTGGGGTGGCTTCATTCAAATAGGCATGGGTTTTGTCGTGTTGCCAATCATGCACAGGGTGATGGGCCTGAATATTGTGGACACCAACATCCTCAAGGTGTTCATCATCTTTACGTACACCCTGTTGACGGTGTTTGTATTTGCTGCGACAAGTGATGTTCTCTGGCTGATTGGCGCCATCGCCGCCATTGGGAATGTTGCTGGCGGCATGGTCGGCGCACGACTAACACTCTCACATGGGGAACAACTGATTCGCAGGGTACTGACCATCGCCATCATCGCAATGATCATAAAGCTGTTGTTTTTCTCGTAGAGGGCAATGCAAATTCGTTCCGCAGGGTCACCGATCGAGCTGCCAAAGCTGATACCAACAAAATTGCATGAAAAATCCGGTTTTTGCCAGGACGTCTTGGCTCAGTTTGCGCCGAGTCGCGCGGGCAGATCGCGACCCTGCAAGCCCGCAAATAAATTGGCGAGGGCAAGTTCAAACATGGCACGTCGGGTGCGCGCGGTCGCACTGCCAACATGGGGTAGCAGCACACAACCCGGGAGCTCGCAAAGTTCGCTGGCTAGGGGCAAGGGCTCCTCGGTATAGACGTCTAAGCCAGCCCGCAAACGCCCAGATTTGATCTCAGCAACCAACGCTGCTTCATCAACGAGCGCACCGCGTGCTGTATTAATCAACATTGCGCCATCTTGCATCATTGCGAGCTCTTGTTGTCCAATCATCCCTACCGTTTCGGGTGTCAGTGCAATGTGCAGCGAGACAATGTCAGCGGTTGAAAGCAGTGTGTCGCAATCGACAAACTCGATACCCTGAACAGATCTCACTGTTCGATTCCACGCAATCACCCGGCAACCGAAGCCGCTCAATCGAGCAGCAACGGCTTGCCCGATGGGACCGAGTCCAATAAGGCCTACCGTCGCCCCAGTGAGGTCAGTCCCCAAGAGTAAATTAGGCTTCCAACCGTCACTCCAAGCACCGGATCGGATCAGCGCATCACCCTCAGCAACCCGTCGCCCCACGCCTAACATGAGCGCGAGCGTAAGATCGGCCGTGCTGTCAGTCAGCACTCCGGGGGTGTGCCCGATGATGACACCATGCTCCACCGCTGCACCGACGTCGATATGATCAACGCCCACTGAGACGGTAGAAATAATTTTCAGTTGCGAGGCGTGCATAAGCACCTCACTGCTAATAGGGCAGGTCAACGTAGTCAAGATAGCGTCAGCATCGGTGGTCCAGTCGATCAGCACCGATAGTGGCATGCCTTCTTCGCTTTCCCAGCACTGGAGCACCGCGTGCTTTGAAATCATTTTCTTCGCCACATCCGGAATAGGAAATGTAACGACAACTTTCATCTCAGCTCAGCTCCAATCGATTAAATTTTCGCGCGGCCGTAAAAGACCAGATGACCAAAAACAGTACCATGAGTGCACTACCGAACCACGCAGTATTGAAGTCTCTCGAGTTCAGCAACGCGGCGGCAAACAGGGGTCCAACGATACGCCCCGTAGACGATGCCGATGCTGTCATCCCCATCATTCGCCCTCGATGGCTCGGGTCCACAATCTCCGAGGCAATGGCATTCAGAAGCGGCAGACACACGGTTGAACCGCAGAATGCGAAAAAGATCATTGCGGGCATCCAAGGCGTGATTTCAGCAGTGGCCACCACAAATAATGAGATCGCAAATGTCACCGAGCCCACTCGCAATACGTTCATATGACCAAACAACTTAGTGAGTATGGCTAATAAGCCGCCTTGCAGCGTAATCATTGCGACACCCACAACGCCAAAAAAGTACCCTACATCTTTGGGACCCCATGTAAATGCATCGGCCACCCAAAGCGGAAAAAGATAGATGATGGAGCTGACTGAGGAAGTATGAGTAACGTACTGCATGAGTAGCAGCCTGTTTTGCTTAGGCCGAAGTACGGGCACTGGAACCACATCCTCTGCCGCATCTGAACGTGGCGATGCAGTCTTAACCATCTTTGCAGGTAACATAGTGTGAGCGCAGACCGCCGCCACAAGCGACATTACTGCAGCGGTGTAAAATGGCAGCGCAAAACTTTTCGAGTCACCCGTCAACAGCCCACCCAGGACTGGACCCGCGATCAGTCCAAGACCGAACGCCGTGCCCACCAAGCCCATGGCCTTTGCACGTCGCTCTGGCGGACTGAGATCCGCCATTAATGCGGTGGCTACCGGTAAACTGCCCGCAGCAAGACCGGACAATGCACGCCCGAAATATACCTGCCAAAGCGTACCGGCCATGGCGGTGACTATATAGGCTAGACAACTGCAAAGAAGTGCCAAAACAAGCGCCTGTCGCCGTCCTGACTTATCGGAAAGCTTTCCCCAAGCCGGCGATACCAAGGCTGCACCCAAAGCATAGGTAATCATAATGAACGCAACGTCTGTTGAATCGCCGCCTAAGCTGGGAGCCATGAAGGGAAGCAAAGGAATGACAAGCCCAAAGCCAACTAAATCGATAACGATAACGAGAAAGACAAGCCATATCAGAGGGCTATGGCGCGAGGACGTATCGGAAACCATTAACTCTCGGTCCAGCGATGCGTATCCGGGGCGTCGAGTCCAAATAAATCCAAAGCCCTACCGACACTGTGATTCACAATGTCATCCAGACTCTTCGGATTTGCATAAAACGCGGGAAGTGGCGGCGCTATGACTGCCCCCATTTCCGTGGCAGCCACCATATTGTTCAAATGCCCAAGATGAAATGGTGTTTCTCTAACCATCAGCACTAGACGACGACGCTCTTTCAAGGCGACGTCAGCTGCGCGCGTGAGAAGCGATGAGGTAACGCCAGAAGTGATTTCGCCGAGGGTTCTAATGGAGCAAGGTGCAATCAACATGCCAAGACTTTTGAATGACCCGCTGGCGATCGATGCACCCACGTCGCGAACTGAGTGCACCTCACACGCCAGGGCTTTTACCTCCCTGGCTGATTGGTCTAGTTCATAGTGAATCGTAAGCTCAGCTGACTTCGACATTACGAGATGCGTTTCAATATCGAGCACCCTCAGCATCTCGAGAGCCCTGACACCATAAATAACACCTGACGCACCACTGATACCGACTACAATACGCTGCATAGTTTTTACTCAACTCCGAGCGCTAGAGTATACAAGTAGACGGCATACGACCGAATAAATCATCTTATTTTGGTTATACTACGCGCCGGTGAATATGATACTGTGTATCATTAATGGTGTAGTTCTGTGTTCTATAAATGGTTAGCAATAAAAACAAAATCTTGTGAAAATTAAACGGCTCATTTCTGCTCTAGCTATCGTTCTCGTCATAGGTCATATGGCGCACGCGGCAGCCCACGAGGTCAGTGCCTATGAGGCGCACGAATTCGTCGACTACTGTGGCTGCAGTAACGCCGCAGCGGCAGTTGACGCACCGCTTACATATTGCGAACCACAAAAACCGGCTACTTACGACGTAATTACGACTGGCGTCACACTCTCAACTCACTTCAATAACTATTCATCAAGAGCTCCACCGAAAAAATAAATAAATTCCCCGGCGATTTATTTATTTATTTTTTAGGAGCTAATTTATGGCACGTTATGCCTTACCTGTGGTTGCGCTTATCGCCGCGCCACTTGCCTTTTCACAAGATTCGACGCTCGAAGAGATCGTAGTCACATCAGCATTTACTCACCAAGTTCAGGGACAAAATGAAAGTTCCGTAATCGTCATCCCCGGAGATGACATCGCTGAAAACTTAACGCAATCATTAGGCGAGCACTTAAGTTCAACAGCCGGTGTCTCATCAAATAACTTTGGCCCCGCCGTAGGACAGCCCATTATTCGAGGCTTGGGCGGTAATCGAGTCAAAGTCCTCCAAAATAACCTGGTTGTGAGAGACGTCTCAGGTATTGGACCCGACCATCCCGTAGATATTGACCTTAGCAACGTAGAACAAATCGAAGTTGTTCGTGGTGCGGCCGCACTATTGCACAGCAATGGCGCTAGCGGCGGCATCATCAACATCGTGGACAATACGATTGCAAGGACTGATATCGAAGAAGCTGCCACTTACTTATCCGCTGAGCAACAAACCGGCAATGAAGGGGAAGGCTTCAGTGCTGGACTAAAGCGCAACATCGGCGGCTTCAACATCAATTACAGTTTCAGTGGCTTCGATGCGCAAGACTATGAAATACCCTCGGGCGCCGTGTTTCACGATGACCACGAGGAGGGTCATGACGATCATGACGAAGACCATGACGAAGACCATGACGAGGGGCACGAAGATCACGACGAGGACATGGGTACGCTTGCCAACTCTGACTTCGAGACAAAAACTCATCGCTTTGGTATTTCAAGGACTGGAGAGTGGGGCTACCTAGGCGCTTCATATCAAGATAGTAGCTATACCTATGGTATTCCTTTCCATGGAGAGCATGGACACGAGGAGGGTCATGACGAAGATCATGATGAAGACCATGGCGACGAGCATGAAGGTGAAGACCACGATGACCACGAGGGTGAAGAACACCACGATGAGCACGAGGGCGAACGAATCGTGTCTCAAACAGATTCGACCGTTCTCAGTCTAGCCGGTCAGTTAAACCTAAATAGCGGACTTGTCCGCAACATTCAGTTCAGTGTCCGTGATACTGACTACGAGCTATTAGAGCAGCACGCCGAGGGCGAGCACGACGGTCACGACGATGAAGAGCACGAAGAGCACTCGGAAGGACCCACGCTCTTCTCCAATGACTCCACAGAGGTGCAGGTCGTTCTAAATCTAGGTTCCGACGAACAACCACGCCGATTAGTTTTCAACCAGGTTTCTGAGAAAGTATCAGTCCTTGGTGAAGAGGCGTTCATGGAACCGGTTAAGTCCAACGAGACGACAATTGGCGCCTTCGCCGGCTTCAACGTGTCAAATTTCGATATCGATGTCGGCGTTCGTTGGGACGATGTCGAGCGAAAAGGAACTATTCGTGAAATGCATCACGAAGAAGATCACGATGAAGACCATGAGGGTGAAGATGACCATGAGGGCGAGGAGCACCACGAAGAGCATGAAGGCTTTGAGCTAGAGCCCTTCACCTTCAATGATCAGTCTCTTAGCACTGTGGTCACAATTGGCAGAGGTTTAACTGATTCTCTATCAGCTTCATTGAACATGGGACTTGTCACACGAACACCGTCTGCGATGGAACTCTTCATGAATGGAGAGCACCTCGCCGTTGCTCGGTATGAGGTCGGAGATGCAAATCTCGATGCGGAGGAAGCCCAAAACCTTGACGTCAACCTGCGCTATGACGACCAAACTTGGTTCGCTAATGCATCAATTTTCCGAAACAGCGTCGATAACTATATATATCTGCGCGATGAGACAGAAGAAGAGCATGAGGAGCACGAAGAAGCTGGTGAAGAGCACGGTGAGGAGCACCATGATCACGGTGATTTGATGCTCGCTGAATACATGCAGCAGGACGCAACTTTCAATGGTTATGAAATTGAGATTGGTCGACGCTTCAATGTAGCAGGCGGTCAACTTGAGGTGCGCCTGCAACGCGACCAGGTCAAAGCTGACTTCTCGGGAGGCGGAAACGTCCCCAGAATTACGCCCTCAAGAAATGTTTTTGCTATGGACTACAGCCGAGGTCTATCTAGTGCAATGGTCGAAATTCAAGATGTCGATCGTCAAAACTTAATCAGTGGTTTTGAAACGCCGACGTCTAGCTATCGGATGGTGAATGCCCGGCTGTCCCATAGTATTGATCTTGGAGACGGTGCCGTACTTACGGTCAGTGCTTTCGGACGTAATCTAACTGATGAGATTGCCCGACGTCATACGTCGTTTGTAAAAGATGACGTGCCGCTTGCGGGACGCAACATTGGGATAAAGGCGAGCCTGTCGTTCTAACCAATGCTCCGCGAAGCTACAATAAAACTGAAAAGGGCTGACAAAACGTCAGCCCTTTTTTTTGGCTTTCTGGTCAGCTAACTGCCTTCAACTGCTCCAGCATCTCACCCATCTGTTTCCAGACAGCGTTCACCGCTTTGAGTGGTCGGACCATCACTTTGAATTCGACAATTTGATCACCAGCAAAGGTGATGATGTCCACGCCGTTCACGAAGATTCCATCCACCTTCACTGTGAACTCCAGGACAGCATGATTATCCTGAACCACCTCTCGCACGTACCTAAAGTCCTCATAGAGTGCCTTGTTAGCGGCCCGTAAATAGGCATAAGTGATATCGCGGCCCTCCTGGGGGGTATGAACCACAGGTGATATAAAAGTACAGTCTGGGTGAAGCAAGTCATAGAGGGCCTCCATATCCCCCTCTTTCATTACATGGTGCCACCGCTCTAATCCGTTCATACAAGCTCCATTTTTTTATACTGCTTATCTTAGCAGGAGTAAGATTTCAAAAGATTAAGGTTGCGATAGCGATGCATCATAGTCCCTCTGCGCCTTCACCCTAATCTCATAAGCTGCTTGACCACGCAGTCGCTCTGACGAGCGCATCCGCAAATCCCGGCGACGTCTTTGAGCAGCGGCTAACTGCTTGGCAAAAAACGAGGCTTGATACTCACCTGCCAAGAGCAGGTCAATTAGTGCGATATCAATACCAAGACGATACGCAATCCGGCTGGGTCTGATTCGGTTCGCATGAAATTCCGCAACCAGACGAATCTGCTTTGCCTCACTGAGATCACAGTCGCGTGAATAACCCAGGGGCGGATTGGGTGCTCGGCTGCTGTTATGTTGGATTGTCACGAAAGAAACATCCTGCCAGTTATCAGCGCCCACAACGCAGCGTGAGTGCCCGACTTATTTCAATATCAACTTGAGCAAAATACAAGGTTTGCTGTAAAAACCCTAGTCAGTTCTGATTGGTTTTGGGGGAAACGCAGATGGGCGCTATAAAGATGCCTTATCCGGCGATCATTGCGCATCGAGGCGCCTGTGGTTATCTCCCAGAACATACATTACCCGCCGTAAAACTCGCGCACGCGTTCGATGCACACTACATCGAACAAGATGTGGTTTTAACATCAGACGACGTGCCAATAGTGCTGCATGACGTAACACTTGAACTCACGACCAATGTAGCAACTTTGTTTCCAAAACGGCATCGAGGCGATGGGCTCTTTTATGCCATTGACTTCACGCTCGAAGAGATAAAAGCACTAAACGCACATGAAAGGACAGACAGTCTCGGTAACACTGTGTTTCCGGACCGTTATTCGGGTACGGGGGTTGAATTTAAGGTACCAACCTTGGCCGAGGAGATTGAAACCGTTGATCGGCTGAATCAGGCATCGGGTAAACGGGCAGGTGTATATATCGAATTGAAGCGCCCTGAGTTTCACGAGCAGGAAGGCGTAGACATCTACCAAGCCGTCCTAGACGTTCTGACGACATTCGACCGACTTGGCGAAAACGCCGATACAGTAATCCAGTGCTTTGATCCAGAGACACTAAAACGCTTTGCCCATGAAGGAATTTTCAAAGGGCCACTTGTACAGCTCGTCCACACTGAGAGTATCGCCAACTGGCGTGGTAACTTCGAGGCCATGCATACATTGTCAGGGCTCAAAGAAGTCGCAAAGTATGCACATGGAATCGGCCCTGACGTAAATCTTTTGGAAAATAAGTCTGGCAGCCCCTCCGAAATGGTCGTGGCAGCCAAAAAACTTGGTCTTTTTTTACATCCCTACACGCTGCGAGCAGATTCGGAATCCATACCCGGTGTAAACTTCGAGGACTTGCATGAAAAGCTATTCAAAAAGCTAAAAGTAGACGGCGCGTTCACGGATTTTGCCGATCAAACACGCGAACTACTCATACACATGGGGAAAATTTCGTAGTGTCAAACAACGCCATCCGCGTGCACCGAAGAACAAAAATTGTCGCTACAGTGGGGCCGGGGAGTGATAGCGAAGATATGATAAGCCGCCTCATTGCTGCTGGGGTGGATGTGTTTAGGCTGAACTTTAGCCACGGTTCTTTAGAACACCATCAACGCATCGCTGAACGCATACGACGACAGGCGAGACATCATGATCGGTATGTGGGTGTTCTCGCGGATCTCCAAGGCCCCAAGATTCGAATTGCCGGCTTTGAGACAGGGAGTGTGTCACTCACCGCAGGTGACTCATTCTGTTTGAGCCTCACGGTCGATGGCGCAAAAGGTAATTCGTCAGCGGTGGGCATTGAATACCAAGACCTTCCGAAAAGCGTAGAAGTCGACGATGTGCTCCTTCTTGATGATGGGAAGATGCAGCTTCGAGTAGATAGTGTCTCCGATTCTGACATCGACTGTACTGTGCTAATTGGTGGGGTACTGAGTTCTCGCAAAGGCGTTAATAAACTCGGCGGCGGTATTGCAGCGCCAGCATTAACAGGAAAAGACAAGGCTGATATTCGGGCTATGGAGGCAATTAAGCCCGATTTCGTTGCAGTTTCTTTTGTCGCAGCAGTTCAGGATATTGAAGAAGCCAGAGGCCTCCTCCACGAGGCGAAGGTTGATGCAGCCATCATCGCAAAGATCGAGCGTGCTGAAGTTGTCGCTGATCGCGACCTACTCGATAGCATCATCGACGCCTGTGAGGGGGTGATGGTGGCGCGGGGCGATCTGGGCATTGAAGTGGGTGATGCCGAGCTTATTGGTATCCAAAAGGATCTCATCTCTAGGACACGTAAACGCGACCGAATGGTCATTACAGCAACGCAAATGATGGAGTCGATGATTAGCAATTCGATGCCAACGCGTGCTGAGGTGTTTGACGTAGCAAACGCTGTTCTGGACGGCACTGACGCAGTAATGCTTTCGGCCGAGACCGCCGTTGGATCGTACCCAGTAGAGGTTGTGAGAGCCATGGCAAATGCAGCGGTCGGTGCGGAGAGTCATCCAGTAGCCAGAACCTCGCGTTACCGGCAGGACAGAGAGTTTAGATCGACACAAGAAACCGTGGCGCTCTCGGCAATGTATGGTGCCAACCACTTTCCCGGTGTGCGGGGTATTGCTACTCACACGGAAACAGGTGCAACACCCATGCTTATGTCTCGATTGAGCTCTGGCCTTCCCATTTTCGCTCTAAGTCGAAACCCTGAAACCTTGCAGCGCCTCGCTTTATGTCGTGGGGTCATCCCACTTTATTTTGATATCACCGCCTTTGATACGCGGGATGTGGATTCGCGAACAATGGAGTTTTTAAGCGATGCCGGATTTGTCACCAAAGGCGACCACATCTTGATGACCATGGGCACCTTAATTGGAAAAGCCGGAGCTACAAACTCCATAAAGCTCTTTTCTATCGGCTAAAACGAACGATTTACGCGATAAAAAAGCTTACCGCCATAAAAGGTTCATTAGACCTTAGGCGACACAGGGCATATAGTGTTGATTCGCGAGGTGATTCGCCGACGTTGCTACTGCTTCTTTTGCGTTCTCTTAGTGAGTTTGTGCGTTAGCACAGTTACATTTTTAAACGATAGGTAAAACAGTATGTCTACAGTTACAGGTACCGTTAAATGGTTCAACGAAACCAAAGGTTTCGGTTTCATTGAGCAAGAAGGCGGACCCGACGTGTTCGTGCACTTCAGTGCTATTCAAGGCGATGGCTTCAAAACCCTTGCAGATGGCCAAAAAGTTGAGTTCACAGTCACAGCTGGCCAAAAAGGACCGCAAGCAGAGAACGTAGTTCCTGTGTGAAATTTTTCCCACACAAAAAAGGCCGCTTTGCGCGGCCTTTTTCCTTATGTGGGCGCGCGCTTAGCCCAAGTCTTTTGCGAGTTCTTCCAAACGTCTTTCTTCGCTTGTGATGTACTTGAGCCACTGATCAGCATAAGACCTTGCGCGCTTGTCTTTCCTGGCATCGCGGAACGCACGACGAGCAGAAGTAAAATCACCCAGATTGAAGTAAGCCATTCCCAACGCCAAACGAGCTTGATCAGGACGCTTAACACCACCTCTATCAAGACCACGCTTTAGTGCTTTAATTGCCTCTTCGTTTTTATCAACATCGAGGTAGACATTACCGAGGCGCGCATAAAGTTCGCCCTTCTCTGACTTAGATGCCGCCGCTTCCAACATTGGCAAGCTCTTAGCCACTTCCTGTGCCTGACGCCATGCCACTCCGGCGAGCTCGTAGTTTTTTGATTCCTCCTCAACGATATTGTCAGCAAAGCCTTTTTCCATAGCTAGTGCTGCTGGAAAGGGCACCTCAGCCTGGAGATAAAGCTGCGAGAGCAATACGATGTCTTGACTGCGGTCGAGGAGATTCTGCTCGTAGGTAGCTTCCAGCAACGCTAGTTGACGTGCCTCATCTTTTTCTTCGGAATACAAGTGCGATGCCTGCACCCAGTACTGCTTTTTAGGGTAGTACATGATCAGCAACTCGAGGACATTAAGCGCTTCACGGAAGTTTTCCCGGTCATAGTGGATAAACCGGGCGAGGTTGTACCACTGCTCTTTCGGCAACTTCCCTGCGGCTTCCTCACGATCGATAGCGGTTTGGATGTTTGAAAGACTCTTGTCGTAGTCCTTAAGCTGGAAATAACCGTTTGCCAGAAGTACATAAGCATTAGTACTGGGCGTCTCAGTAACCGCCATCCACTTATTCAGCGTATCAATACCCTTTAGCCAGTTCTCCTGAAGGAAATAAAGCTGCGCAACTGTATAAAGAGTGTTGATCTCAAGCGCGAGTGGAATTTCAGGCCGCTGATCAATGACTTTCTGGTAGTAATTGAGCGCACCAGTATAATCTTCAACTGCATACCTTAGGTAGGCATACGTGTTGTAAACGTTAGCTAACTCGTAGCGGTTGAGCTTACTCTTCTTGCTGGTGGCATCCAGCATGTCGTTGAGCACCGCTTCGGCTTCAGTGTACTGCTTTGCCTCTGCAAACACCTGAGCTTCGGCAAGCTTTTCATAGATGTTGTTTCTAAGAGCGGGTGTCTTTCGAGTCTCACGCTCCTTTTTGGGCGCATCCTGCGCGGCAGCGGTCGACACAAAACTAACGTCGAAGGCCTGATCGGCAGCAGCAACAAGCACCAGTACAACGCTCATTTTACAAATACGAACAACTAGCTGACGGAAGAACTTAGAAACAAAACGCATTATCGGCGACCTCCCTCTAACTCGTATGTGAACTTGTTTTGTACCCCAGCCACTTCAATAGCCTGACCATCCACGACACGGGGCTTATACTTGAATTTGAGTGCTGCCTTAAGTGACGCCCGCTCAAAGATACCCTTAGGTGAACAGTCCGTCTCATTCTCGACATAAGGGTCTCGAATGGCGCCTGTTGTCGTCACGGTATAGGTCACAATACAGTAACCCGTGATGCCTCGGGTCTGTGCGCGTCGCGGATAAATTGGGGCCACCTTAACAATAGGCAAATACTCACCGTCACCCGATGACAGGCCAGAGGCATTGATGCTGACGTTAACAGCAACAGTAGGTGCCATATTCGCCATGCTCATCTCAAGGTCCGTATCAAAGTCCAACGGCTCCATATCGGGTGGTGGCTCGTCAGGGTCTTCCACCTTCTCAGGAAGTACTTCTTTCAAGTTGGTTTCAATCACCTTGTCGGGCACAACGATGTCGGCAATCTTCCGCGTTTTGACGTCCTCTTGCTCAAACTGCGTGTCAATGAGGCTTTGCATCAGATAGAACAGTCCTAAGGCGATGGGGACCGCTGCGACTGCTCCAAAAATAGATCGTAAGGTCGCTGGCATTATACTACTCGTCTATCGTAGAGAGGCATGGAGGAGCTGTGAAAGTAGATCTCAAAGAGTCGAATAATTCCTCGACGACGTATCCGGGGCTGTCATAGTCAGCCTGAATAACGATATTTGCTCGAGGCGTCTCGTCCTTTGCCGCTTTAGCTAAAAAGTTAGCCCGCTCCAGTTTAATGGGATTTTTGTTGTAGTGAATCTTGCCCTGATCGTCCACTGCAAAAATAATTGTCCCATTAGGGCACGCCTCTGTAGTAGTTGCCCCTGGCTTATCAATTTCAACGCCTGGCTCTTTGACGAACGACGACGTAACTATAAAAAAGATCAGCATGATAAAAACAACATCAAGCATTGGCGTTAAATCAATTTGGCTTTCATCCTGCTGGGAAGTCGTGGACGCGCCAGCCTGGTCTCGTAAACTCATAAGTTAACCCTTGTCAGTGGCCCAACTAACGTTGTACTGACCTGCCTCTCTAGCCGCGTCGGCAACATCAGCCACGATTCCCGTTGTCGCCCCTTTAGCGACCTTTATGGTCACGGGAGCCTCAGGGTCTTCCGCCAACAATCTCTGGATATTTGCACGAACGGCTCGCACATCAACGCGACGGTTTTCCATCCACAACTGGTTATCAGACGATATCTCGACAACAATACTTACCGAGTCATTAGGGTCCTGGGGTTGATTGTCATCAGGGCGGTTGATTTCGAGTCCAGCTTCCTTCAAAAAAGAAGCAACTACGATGAAGAAAATAAGCATAATAAAGACGACATCCAACATAGGCGTCAGGTCAATTTCCGCTCCCTCTTCCTCGCGTTGTTTGGCTATCTTTCTCACTTAGAATTCCTCGGTTGATCGATCAGTGATCAGAAGTCAGCTGATCTTCTAACAACTGCTGCTCACGCGCTGCCATTCTCTGAAGCTGAGTATTAGCAAATAAGCCTGACAATGCCGATACCATGCCTGCCATAGTCGGGATAGTAGAGCGCTCCACACCACCAGCCATTGACTTGGCATCACCACCCCCGGTCACTGCCATCACGTTAAACACTTCGATCATACCCGTCACCGTGCCCAAGAGCCCTAACAGGGGGCAAAGGGCAACACAGGTCGCGATGAGGCTCATATTGTCATTGATATAAGCCTTACTTTCTGACAGAAGCTTTGCGCGAATCTGCTTCGCATTCCATGACTTTCGCTCCGCTCGGCCTTCCCAATTGCTAATCGCAGCTAATCGATCGGCCTTCCAACCGCCTCCGAGGAAGTAGATGAAGCGCTCAATGATTAGGGTCCACATAAAGAAAACAAGTGTGGCAATGATCCAAAGAACATTCCCGCCCTTTTCCATGAACGCCAAGATGGTTTCGAACAATTCCATCGCCTTCTACTCCGTGCTCAGACCGATGCTTAGTTACCCGCTGCCTCGGCGCGCTCAGCAACAATACCTGTCGCCTGCTCGTTGAGAATGTGGATAACCTTCTGAGCACGCCCATTCACGACAGTGTGTAGAAGTACGGTGGGTATCGCTACCAACAGACCCAGTACCGTAGTGATTAAGGCGCTCGAAATACCGCCCGCCATCGCCTTCGGGTCCCCGGCACCAAAAATCGTAATCGCCTGGAAAGTAATGATCATACCGGTTACCGTACCCAATAGACCCATAAGCGGCGCTACCGCGGCGATAATCTTCAGTAGCGTCAAGCCCGACTCCAGCTTTGGCGTTTCACGAAGAACAGCCTCGGCCATCTTCAACTCAAGCGTTTCAGTATCAATGTTTGGATTCTCTTGGCTTACTAGCAGCACTCGACCCAAAGGATTATTTGCGTTGGCCTCGCCTGACTTAAGCTGACTGTTGACCGCTGCGCCCGTCATAGTCAGCATCACCACACGAATAATTGCCAACAAGAATGCAAAAATGCCCACTGCTGTAATTGCATACCCAACATAGCCACCTTGGTGCCAACGCTCCTCAAGATTAGGCGTGTCAATGATCGCCGCTAGGAACGATCCACCTGTGGGACCCGTGGGATCAATACCAAATTGACTCAGGCCATTCGTCGCATCAGCCAAGGCTGCTGCGTTGCCGACGGCACCGCCACTAGGCTGCCGAGGCAATTCAGCAAGCTTTTCGTTGCCGTACGAGAGGTAATTGCCATCGACATCTACAATATTGAAAGCACCGACACGCACCACTTCCCTTTGCGCTATCTCACCTGAGGGCGTGGCAACGTCCGCAGTGAAGCGCGAAACAACACCTTGCTGCGTGACTTCATTAAGCATCTCATACCAAACACGCTCAATTTCCTCGATCTGAGGCAGCTGATCGGTGCCACTCATCTTGGCAATAAGTTCTTTAAGGAAGCCCTCGCGATTTGGGAATTCAGAACTTACCAACGATACCTCAATATTCGACGCCAAGTCGCCAGATGCCGCGGTTAAATGGCCAAATAATTCTGCCAAAGATCCAAGGCGCTCTTTCAACTGATCTTGCTTCGCCGCGATGAGGAGTTCGTTATCCTCAAACTTCTTCTCAAGACGCGCAGACCGGCGCTCTTCAGCGGCACGCTCGCGCTCAGCTCGGCGGAGCTCTGACTGCTGATTCGCTTTGTCTTGCGCGAAGCGCTGCTCGCGCGCGCGGTTCTCTCCTGAGGCTCGAGACCGGCCCTGCTTGACCAGATTCAAGAGGTCGCTCATATTTTGTGCCGCCACTTCCTGTGGCGTGGGACCCGCTGGAACTTCAGGCGCGGCCGCATCATTCTGAGCTACTGCAACGCTAGCAAACAAACCCGCAACTACTAGAGTCGTTGCTTTCAAAAACTTAGCATTCATCTTAGTTGGCCTCCGGTGCCGAGATAGGCATGTTCAAGAGTTCAATAGTCGCCTGTTTCTTGGCGATGCGGACCGCTTTTCGGACGGCCGCTGAGTAGTCGGCAGACGAGAGGGGCTCCCAGTTACGGTTGCTATTGTTCCACGCACGCGTCTCAGCGCCGTCGGTTGTCTGAGCAACAAGCGCAACTCGGCCGATTCGGAGAACGTCAACCTCGCGTGATGCACCATCAACTTCAATTGTGTCAGAGTAAGATTCAATGCCGCGGCCATATTGAAGTTCAATCGAATAGAGTTCGAGTACCTGGCGAAACGCCTCTGCTGACGTTACATCGGAACGATCAAGGTTAGCTCGAACCGCTTCAATATTCCCCTTTCGGGTGTCGAGATCGAATGGCATGTCGAGATCGATGAACTGATCCAAGCCATCGAGCATTCGGGTTACCAGCGGTGGAATCTGACGTTGGATAACAGCAGCATCCGAAATAGACTGATCGATATCAGAAATTCTGCGCTCTTGATTCGCTATTTGACGATCAAGGCGCGCGTTGTAGACTCGGAGGCCCTCAACTTGCTTCATTACAGTCTTATAATCATTCAGAAGGTCGCGTGTTTCATCTGCCAAGCGATCAATTTTGTTCTGCGAGGCGCGCGCTTCTGACGTGCGCTCCTTGCCCACTTGCATGATGGCTTCGAGAGAATCAGCACTAGCAACTGTTGCTCCGCCTGCAGAGCTGACGGCAATAGTCGCTGCGCCTAAAAGTGTTTTAAGCCGAGTGATAGTCATGGGGTTTGTATTTCCTCACGCAAAAGAGTCCGTGGTCCACAGGTGGTCCGTTTGTCGTCGTTACGATAAAAGCCCGGTCGTAGATCTATTTTATGATGCTTTGGATCCGACGACAGGGTTTCGGACTCTATAGCGTAGTTTCTTGTAGTGCAATGTCTGACGGAGGCTAATCGTGCCTAAATCCAGAAATATTAGGGCGTTTGAGTATTTTCAAGCTCAATAACGGAAAAGTTGTGGCTGTTGCGCTCACTAGCTGAGACCTCAAGTCGACTCAATTGCCGCCACGACGCAATTTGCTCAAGATCAAAAAAGGCATCACCGCGCATATTTCCATGAACGCGCGTGAGAAACACTCGCGACGTAAATGGCAGCGCCTGACGGTAAACCTCCGCACCACCGATCACCATGACACTGTCGGCCCCATCTATCAGCGCCTGATCCCCTGCGATATAAATGGCCTGCTCCATCGAGTTCGCTGCCGAAACACCCGGCGCTTGCCAGGCAGCGTCACGTGTCAAAATGATATTGAGCCTCCCAGGCAGTGGGCGGCCGATTGACTCGAAGGTTTTGCGGCCCATGATGAGCGGACGACCCATGGTTGTCCGCTTGAAGTGCTGAAGATCGTCTGGAAGATCCCACGGCAGCGCGTTC
>Ga0163111_10000298_pt1 | contig 29915 bp, 39 predicted proteins | sample CRUFie1St18metaG_FD_109645 | JGI IMG/M metagenome (GOLD analysis project Ga0163111, IMG submission 109645) | Marine microbial communities from the Costa Rica Dome - CRUD Field 142mm St18 metaG | ecosystem: Environmental > Aquatic > Marine > Oceanic > Photic zone | place: Costa Rica: the Eastern... | reverse complement strand
CTTGGTATGAACTTGACTCTCAAACCTGCAATATAATCTGTATCGGAAATCTTTTGATTCTTTACCATTATTGTGACAACAGTTACGCTAGGGACAGCACGAATGTCTGCAACGATGTCCTCAAGACCTCTATACCCTTTTTCTCCTGCTGTCTCTGCCTTATACCCCAACATCAAATAAAACTGAAATACGCCCGTCTGTCTTGAGCGCTCTTCTTTCTCACTGACTAAGGAATCAAAGTAATCTTCTATTTCATTCATGATTAAACCGTCTTTTTTGCGTTGTAGTAATTAGTAGGTGATAAAAGTAACGGAGGAGCAAATGCCCCTCCGCTTCATTTAGTCAATCTTAATTGACAGTGGTTGGACTTCTGGTCGCTGTGGGACTCTAACTGATAACAAACCATTCTCGAACGATGCTTTAGCTTGTGACAAGTCTAGGTTGTCATCATAGTTAACGTACGTTCTTGTAAAGTTCCTACGAGCAATCCTCTGCCTCTTTTGATTGTTTTCATCAACTTGTCCAGCAATAGTAATACTTCTCTTATCCGGCTGAATGTCAATAGAGAGTTCTTTCTTCTTGAACCCTGCCAATGCAAACTCCAATATTGTAGAGCCATCGTCGTCTCGATAAATGTCGGCAACGGGATAGCCCTTTGTTGTGTGCTTAATCGCACCATCCATAAAGTGTTGATCACTAAACAGATTATCTAAAACTTCACTTAAGTACTTGTGACCCAGAAGTCCTGGTCTATGTATTGCTATGTTGTTCATGTTATTTCCTCCTTATTAAGCAAGTTACATTTTATGATCAAGTCCCGAAGCAACTCAACCATACTAATATTATAAACACTAGATTTGTCGTGTCAATAGAAAAGTTGAATTAAAATTATTATAATTGCCAATCCAAAACATATCAAAGTTTTCGGATTAAACATAGACTCCCCTAGAAGAAACCAAGTTAAAACGGGGAACAATATTAAACCAGCGGATGATCCTATAAATCTAGCGGTCCACACTGAACCTGTCTCGTCCACTATAAGTTTCCAGGAATACCAAAAAGCAATAGAACATGGAACACCCAGGAAAAATGCTGCAGCGATGGGTTTATCTTTCCACCACTCTGAAATATATTGAGCATTTAACTGAAACCACCCGATTGCTTGCCCGAGAAACACGAGAACTATTCCAATATATAAATTCATCAGTGCACTTCCAAACTTATAGAAGACTTTATTAATTCTTTTTTAGATTCAGAGAGAGCAGTAAGACACTTCCATATATTAGCAACCTCAACCTCTGTAAGATCTAAGTACCCATCAGCATCCTCCTCTAGGAACGGATCAAGACTACTCATATATTCTTTGAACAAATATGAGTTGATGTTTAACTTACTTAGTTCTATCTGAACATGCTCTGACAGTTTCAGTTCCTCTAACTTAAGCACCTCTCCGGATACGAGAGAGTGTTGGGATGCCATCTGCCTCCACTCTTCATAAGATTTTCTTCTGAACTTGTACTTAAAATCATTTTGCTGTGACAATGCCGCGACCCCAGAAGTGCTTATTAGTTCTCTGATCAGTAATCAAAAGTGCACTAATATATTTCTCTCCATCTTTTGTGATTATCTTTCCACTGTACAGTTCTAACATACCGTACTTTGGTTTGGTAATCCTTCTTTGGAACTTTCTTCTTGGGGGCGGAGTATTTAAGTAATCCACACACCTATCAATCACCTCTTTATCTGTTAATCCATCAGGGACATCTTCTTTGAATTCTATTCTGGTCGCGACTATCCACTTCTTTTTGCCAAATCCTGGCAAGTTCCAAAACATAGACCCGTGATATCTTCCGAATCGCTTTTTCTTTTTCTCTGCTAGAATCTCATGTTCTTTTATTTCTTGTAGATCACACTTAATCATTTAACTCTCTCTTTAGGTCGTCACATCCACCAATAAACCTAACTATCGAATCCTCTCCACCGACCCGAAGAATCATTGGCACCGTCCTTTGTTGATAAAACTCTTTCAGTTCTTTTAAATACTCAGGGTTGTCATCAAGAGTGTAGTATTCGTGATTATAACCCAAAAACGACAAAAGCGCAACTGCTTCCTCACAAAAGGGGCATGTAGATAATCCAAAAACAATGTACTGATCACCCCTATCCATTCAAAAGTCTCCTGCTACCTCTTGTCTCCCTCAATATCTCTTCATAACTACCAACAACTAATATCTTTTCTGCCCTAGACCCGATGGTATATTCCACCTCTGAGATGTCAATTGAATCTGAGGGTGAACCATTAACTTCTTTAATGATAGATCTGTTATGATTTGCGGGTGCAATTGAAACAATGCTGGTTGGATTAAGGCACAGAGTCTCTGTTCTGTGATTAAAAAGTGGAGGTCCGCCTCTCCGGATTACATTAAGTGTTATCATCCGTCTCCTCCTCTCTGGTCTCTTGCGGATTAAATACTGCACCGAAGAATCCAGATAGAATAGACTCACAGTCAGAGTAACTTTCTGTTAGTTCAGAAGAGATTTCTCTCAACCTACCAAGATCTTTCAGAGATCTAACTCCAAGATCACCACTGTGTAATCCCTCAGATAGTTCACACATCTCCTGCTGCAAAGTCTGCGCCTTGCTAACGATATCCCTCACAACATCGGGGATGTCATTGAAATCAACCGTATACGAAACTTTAACTTTCATTTCTCTCCTTTGTTTTAAAGCAACTTAATAACTACTGCACTTGCCAAACCGACAATTCCAGTGAATAGTATCCATAAAATTTTAGAGGAGGTGTTCTTCCATGCTTCTAGTGCTCTGATTCTGGCGTAGAGACCTTCGTCGGGATTATAGACTGCTTCTTTTATCTTAGAAACGTTCTCTATCATTTCGTCTTGCTTTTCTCTAACCGCTTCCATAGTAAGACATAACTTATCTAACTTTCTAGTTAACTCAACCATCAAATCTCGGGAAAGATCACTATCAGACATTATAAACCCTCCACAACGTGCCTATTATAAGTAGTGCTATGGAGTTCCTCGTTCTTCAATAATTGCAAAATTAGTTGTCAGCAATGTACCCGCAGCCGAGACTGCATTTCTCAGTGCGTTTTTGGTAACCTTTGCTGGGTCAACAACACCACTATTATACATATCTACGGGTTGTCCTGTCAAGAAATTAAATCCGGTATTGTCTGATTCATTAGACAAAACTCCATCAACCTCATCAAATGTAAACCCTGCATTCTCTGCCATCTCTTTGATCGGAGACCTAAGAACATCATAAAAGATTTCCGCAGCAAACTTCTGATCTTCCGTCAACTCAACATTCCTGATGTCATCCAAAATCGTTTGAGAGATTCTATATAGCGTCAGTCCTCCACCTGGAACGATACCTTCTTGTTGTGCGGACCTGACCGCTTCTAGCGCATCTTCTATGCGATGCTTCTTTTCAATCATTTCTATCTCTGTTGCTGCGCCAACACGAACAATAGCAACACCACTAGACAATCTGGTTACTCGCTCCTGAATCTGTTCTGCATCAACAAGAGACTCTGCATCCCTAACTTGTTGCTTTAGATCCTCAATCCGCTGAGACATCTCTTCGGTATCTCCTCCGCCGCCGACAATGATCGTACCGTACTTAGAGATCTCTATGTTGTGACAGGTTCCCAAATCATTAATAGTTACATCTCTAACTTGATCACCCATCATTGTTCTAAAGTACCTGGCACCGGTAGCAATAGCAAGATCCTGCATGACTGCTCTGCGCTCTTCACCGTACTTGGGAGATTTTACAGCAGCAACCTTCATTGATCCTCGCGCAGAGTTCATAACAAGCGCAGATAATGCTTGCCCCTCGACATCATCGCAAATTAATACGACTGGTTTCTGTTCTCTTGCAGCAATTTCCAGTACTGGTAAAATAACTTGGACCTGGTCGACTTGGGCGTCGCACAGGAAAAGTAAAGCATTCTCATATCTACAAACATTTCTTCTCTCATCCGTTACAAAGTAGTTCGATAAGTATCCTGATTGAAACCTAAAACCCTCAACTAAATCAAGAGTTGTTTCTGTTGACCTACCATCTTCGATGGTCACTGAACCTCCTTTGCCCACTTTGTCTACAGCAGTGGAGATAAGATCACCAATGACCTGATCATTGTTGGCAGAGATTTTTGCAACAAATGCCACATCTTCTGCGTTGGAGATTGGTTTAGACTTTTCCTCTATCTTCTCACAGACAAGTTTGCATACCTTATCTAAACCACGCTTGACCTCCACAGGACTTAATCCTCTTTCAATAAGTTCAAGAGACTTTGCAAAGATTGCTCTTGCTAGGATTGTTGATGTAGTGGTGCCGTCTCCCGCATCGGAGTTCGTTTTCTCTGATGCTTGCTTGACAATTTCAACTGCTGCATCCTGGAACGGATCTTCGAGAGATACAAATCTCGCAACAGTGACTCCATCTTTGGTGATGATCGGTTTACCATCTTTCTTCCTTAATATTACGTTACGACCCTTGGGTCCATATGTTGATGCTACATTATCGGCAAGTTGGTTGACCCCATCAAGCATCAGTTGATGTAAATCCTTACCGTCTGAATAGTGTTTCATTTAACCTCACTTTGTATGATTATATTATAAACAAGTATATACTAGATGTCAAGTGGTTTGTTAGATTTTTTCTGCAGCAGTCCTTGTTGCAACTGCCTTTTTGACGGTGTCTTTCGCCGTGTCTTTTCTTGCGGCCTTTGTTGATGTAGCGGTGGCGTCTGTCTTGAACCTCTGCGCTGCTGCATTAAGTTCCTGGAGCGTAGAAAAAAGATTCTGAAACTTGCTGTCAAGTGCCTGGAATAACTCTTGGGTCTTTTCTACTGCACCCTGCATATTAAGTTCTCCGAGATCTCTGTATTGGTAGACAGGGTTAGAGGCAATCTCCTCTTCCTTCTTTAAAACAAAAGTGCCACCAGTAGCGCCCTCTACATTCTTTCTACCTTTAACCAATCGATTCTTAATCTGTTTTGCCATCGTCGATTCGAACCTTTCGATAACTTCTCGATTCATCACAAACTGATAAAAGTTCAAAGTGGCGTTGGCAACATCCTTTTCTCCAATTATATATATGATCTCACCTTCCAAGTCTGGACCTAACGCTTTCAGTAAGTTTTCATACGAACCTGTAACCTTCGATCCTTTCGCAATAAACTTTAAAGATACGTTTGCACCTTCGAATATTACGTCTGCAATATTTTTAGCAGTCCTAGTCTCGACTTTACCACCAAACACATCAGCGACAAAGATTTCAAACTGAAAACCTTTGCCAGATGCTCCTTCTGGTGTTGCAATAAGGTTGTGCAAAGTCCTTAGAACATCGACTTTTGCAATGGTTTCAACGTGATTCTTTATATCCACAGGTTGTTGAAGTAAACTGTTCATTCCCGCTATGAACTGGTCCAGTTGAAGTATGTTTCCGCCGCCCATGTTACCGACTGCTTTCATTAATCTCTTTCTGGACTCTGAAGCAGTTGCCTCGTTGTAATCATTCATCCAGTTAAGATCCAAAACAATTGGTTCATAGGTTATGGTTGGTGGTTGTTTGCTTTCTACCACAGGTCGACCCACCTTGGCAAACATTTCAACTAAAAGGTCCAAATCACTCATAGAAACTCATCAGCAATGCCGTATTCGATTGCTTCCTCTGCAGATAAATAGACATCAACGTTGTTTAAAAGTAACTTTTTAATCTTCTTCCTGGTCAACTTGGTGCATGAACAAAGGTAATCGAAATACATTTCTTGCAATGCCTTTGTTTCACGCATTTGATTCTCTACGTTAGGGAAAGAACCATGGTGTCCGCTGATGACGCTATGGAGCATTACCCTGCAGTTCTTACCGATCTTTCTTCTACCCTTAGTTCCATTTGCAAGCATTAGAACACCCGCAGACATCACCTTGCCAAGACCGACTGTCTCAATAACACAGTCTTCTTTGATCATGTCCATAACATCAAGAATAGAGAACATGTCAGAGACTATGCCGCCATGAGTAGAGATGTACATCCTAAATGGTCTTGTGACCTCATGTGCATTGCCTTCTGCATCTTCAATAATGTCAAGTCTTGAGTGATTGAAGTACAGCATTGCCTGAACAACCTCGGAACCCATTCTTTCTGTTATGTCGCCATAACAATTGATTGCCCTGATGTCATCCTTATCGTCCTTACCAGCGATATTGTTGATGATATAGATTGGTTGCTTGCCTTCCTTCCCGGTAGATTCATCAACAAACTCTTCTAATATTTGCTCTTCTTTTTTCTTTTCTTTCTTTTTCTTCTTGGTGGTTTCATTTACAATCACGAAGTCTTCAAAGTTCTTTAAATCCTTATCCGATAACTTTTTTGGCATTGTATACTTTCTCCTTTCCTGTCATTGTCTTTTCTGTGATTCTATACGGGAAACTCTTAAGGAAACTTCTCCACTTACCATCATCTGGAAAGTTCCTTGTAAAAATAAGTAGCGACTCCTTTTTCTTGGGATTGAAACCACTGCCCGATTCATCCCACTCTTGCAGTTCTTTTAATACAGTTTTAACTCTGCGTTGGTCGGTGTAGTGCACCTGTAATCTACAGGCAATAGTGTTGTCTTCTCTCTTAAGTTCTTTCCAGCAAACAACGTCGATCATGGTAACTCCTTTTTTACTATTTTTGATGCGATGTCTCTCGGTATGTTTGTTAATATGGTGGTAGCATACAATACTTTCCAATTTTTTACAAATGCTTCCTCCACTTGACACTCTTCTTCTATCTTTTCATCATCTAACCCCATCTCTTTCATAACAGATTTTTTGATATCTATGACATTTTTGAGTTGACCTAAAAATATAGAAGAGAGAGCAGACATGTTCTTCGCGAATTCAGCGTAGAACTCCTGCTTCTCTTTTATTGAGCGAAAAATAAATATTGCATGGTGTAGGAACGCACCCATTGAGAACCAAAAGAGTGCGTATATAAATTCGGTCTTCATGCTATTAGACTAACAGTTCCTTTCTGATGAGTCAAGTAAAATGATTACTTTCTTTTGAGTGACTCTGCGATGCGCTTTGCAACACGTTGAGCGATTCTCTCAGCGACTTCTTCAAGTTCTTCCTGATCGACCTCGTTAAGTTCCTCATCATCACCCTCTTCAAGAGCAGGTTCTTCGTCATCCATTGCTGGTTCTTCTGCATCCATCTCTGGTTCTGCATCGCCACCATCAACTGCTGAAAGAATCTGATCAAGGATATCACGAGCAGTTCTAAGAGAAGCAACGTCACCCTCTGGTACATCTACCTCTACATCCTGACCGTCTTCTGGACCTTCTTCAGCACCCATGTCCATCTCTGGTTCGTCTTCTGCTGCCGGGTCCATACCCATCTCTTCGAGATCATCCTCGTTCATCTTACGTATTTTGGCGGTTGTCACTGTTGATCCTTTGTCACCAACTTTCACCGTCTTTGGTTTGTATTGATCCTCTTCATCTGGTTCGTGGACGTAAACGCCGCCGAACCCCTTCTTGCCGCTAGGCAATGTGCCGCCAACAGGTTCCGATCTGCCGCCCTCGTCGAGGTCTTCGTCTTCTTTCTTACCGCGCATGCCTTCGTCGACATCTTCTTTATCTTCTTTCTTGCCACGCATACCTTCGTCAAGGTCTTCGTCTTCTTTCTTACCGCGCATGCCTTCGTCGACTTCATCTTTCTCGTCTTCCTTGTTGGCACGCATCTCTTCGAGTTCTTCTTCCTCTTCGAAGACAAATGCTTTTTCATGGATTGGCTTGAGTCCTGCCAACTTCCAAAATCTTCTGGTTGCTGCTTCGTTTAAAAGCGCTTTCTTCTTGTTATCTGACATGTCATTCTCCTTATAACAAATGTAGTTTTTGTGTTAACAATAATAAATAGAATTATTTTTTCCTAAAAGTATATTAATTTAGTCTTCAATTTCGGCAAAAAGTTCTTTTACCTCCATTTTATTTGACAGTTTCTTCAACGCTGCCATCTCAATCTGCCTGACTTTCAAATAATTGATGCCAAGTCTTTCCCCTACCTCATGTAAAGTTAGGGATTTGCCTGCAGACTTTATTTGCTTTTCCTGTATCGAAATAAGACAGCAGTTCTTTTCTTTTTCGTAGTCGATCCACATTCTGCACTCCTTGTTCGAACACGACTTTGTTTCCTGTTTGCACTTCTCAGCACACTCTGGTAATGTACTCATTAAATATCTTCATCTCCATTCTCAATCAGATCAAAGACAAAGTCAATATCCCTCTCGGTGATCCCAAGATCTTGAAGGGTCTGATTTCCTTGTTTGATGTCTTCATTTTGTCTAGCAATTTTCTTTTTTCCAACTTTCTGTTTCTCCTGTTTTACTTTCGTAATATACATCAATATATTTGGATCGTTATCAATATATCCAGTCACCATTGACTTAAAAAAGTCAACCTGACTTATTCCATCTCTTCGAAGTTTTAATCTTAATTCTGCATGGCGCTTATCTGTATCAGCGAACGTTATCTTTTTCTCTTCTTTTCCATATCTGTAGTAACTCATTTAGTCCTCAAAATATGAGTACTACTTTCTACCTGAGAAGCAGCAGACTGAACAATAAACTCTGCTTTTGCCTGCAACTGGGTTATGTTTCTGGCACCAGAGTAAGACAGTCCTGATCTTATGTTTTGAAGTAAGTCACCCACCACATCAATAACCGAACCCTTTGCTGGTATGGTGGTCGAAATGCCCTCTAGTGAGCGCGCCTCACCCCTCCAGTCTCTTTGCGCTTCTTTAGATGCCATACCTCGATAGACCTTAAAAGACTTGCCATTATTGCTGACGAATACATCACCCGGACTTTCATCTGTGCCTGCAAGCATCGAACCGAGCATGACAAAATCTGCGCCAGCGGCAAGCGCTTTAACAATATCTCCCGCTGTTTTAATGCCACCGTCGGCGATGATAGTAGCACCGTCCTCGTAACTACAGGTTAAAACGGACTCAAAAGTCGGGACGCCATGACCCGTCTGGATCCTCGTAGAGCAAATAGATCCACCACCTATACCTACACGAACAGCATCAGCGCCCCACTCAGACAGATCTACGTATGCCTTTGGTGTTGCAACATTACCAGCAATAATGTTGACATCATTACCCCACTTATCTCTTATAGATTTCAATGCTCTTTCAACCAATATGTGGTGTCCGTGTGCTACATCCAGGCAAAACGTATCAATCCTAGAATCTGCCATAAGGAATTCAATCCTTTTCATAAAGTCACCTGTGACGCCAATAGCAGCGGCCGCACTAAAAGGAGTCATCTTAGATTGCTCTACCATGTCACAATACCTGTGTGTTATAGCTAATCCTCCCATCTCACCGAAGGCAGCAGCCATTGCGGATTCAGTGACCGTATCCATCGGACTGGTAATAATGGGTATACTAAATATCCTCCTTCCCAACTGTCTCGATAAGTCTATCTCTGATCTAGATTCTATGTCACTGTATTGGGGTATCAGTAACACATCATCAAAACTATGTGTTTGCCTTTTCATTTGTTTCCTTTTGTATTTCCTTTATGAGATTTGTTGCCTTATTCCAGCAATCTGGACAATAAAGGTTTACTTTACCTTCTTTCTCTCTGACCACAACATTCCATGTTTTCACTTGTTCTTTATTTAGTCTATCATAAGGCGCAAAGCAAGTCAAGCAATGGTCTGGCAATTTATCAAAAAGACCTAACGTAACTTCAACATCTTTCTTTGCTTGCTTTTGCTTTGCCCTTTTTAGTTTTCTCTTGGCGTTCATTCCAAACCTGTAGATCCAAGTCCACCGCCGCCACGAGAGGTCTCGCTGCCATAGATGTTATCTTCCCAAATCTCAAGCAAAGGAGGTTTTTCAATTCTCACAAAAATTGCCTGGGCGATTTTTTGACCAGGTTCGATAAATTCAACGTCTTTACCTATGTTATGGAGATTCACGAATATTTCACCCGTGTATCCCTCATCCACAACACAAGCACCGGTAATCAAATGGTTCTTGCTTGCGATCCCTGACTTATTCATAATCTGAAGCATACAGTTTGATGGCACTTCCATCTTAATACCAGTATCCAGCAAGACGCTTTGTCCTGGATTAATCCTAACCGCTGCACCCTCCACTGGGCAGAAGAACAAGTCCAACCCAGCATCTGCATTGTGCGCTCTGACCGGCAACTTCACGTCCGGCCTTACTCTATAAATATTTACTGTCATCTCTTTGTAATCTCCTCCGTTGCTCCTACAACAACTCGTTTTAATCCCTTATCTCTCTCGATGCTATATGCTATTGCTCTTATACCTGGTTTCTCTGGGTCCATGTCATTAATCAAGTACCTTGGTCCTCGCTCAATACCCATGACCAGTTTATCCCAAGGCACGCCCATAGTCAAGAGTTCCTTTACAGTGTGGTCTCTCAATTCTTCTGGTCGTGCAGTAGTAAAGACAATCATACACTTCTCTCTTTTCCACTTTTTTAACTTACCTAGCGCACCTGGGGTAAATTCAGGTTTTGTCGTTTTTAGTGTCTCAAACTTGCGATACTTAAATATCGTACCGTCTATGTCACAAAATATAGTTCTATTTTTTTCTACCATTATTCCTCCTATGCTAACATCTTGAACATCTTCCTAACTGACCTAGTGCTAAATCCCCACTGTGGGTCCCAGTTGAGTCTTGCCATATAAGGTCTGTTGACATATACTTTATCTTTCTTGGGGTCGACGCCCCAGCATTTGATAGTGTTCTCTTCTGAGTTCGAGTCAATAACTTTGACAAGATAAAAATCCTTTCCGTTTCTTGTTTTCTTTTCGATGACTTGCCTTGGAATGAACCAACAGTAACCAAGTTCAGCATCGTACTCAGATATAGGTGGCACCATACGCTCATCAAACAACTGCTGCAACCTCTCATTAACAACCATACTCACGGGGAAAATACCTGTTAAGTTTACGAGGTGCTGAAGTTTTTCTTCTTCTGTAAGGTCGCCCTCTGGTGCATACAACTCTATGTTTTCAATTAGATTCTTTTCCTTTCTTGGTCTCTTGATAGCGATTGAGGTCCAGAAGTGCTTTAGTCCTGTAAACCGATCATCCATCAGACAGTTAAGCGCCTGACTTAAACAAAGTGCGTTTATTGCCTTCTTGTTTAATTTAGAATAAACAATATCCTCACTGAAAAGAAACTCCTCTATATTGTTAAAAGGTCTATTGCTCATTATCTGATGAATAGCGGTTGCGCCCAGTCCCTTGATAGAAGACAGTGGTTGGATTAAAGTCTTGCCATCCTCGCTGATCTCCCATCGCACACCAGAAGTATTAACATTTAAAGGTTCGATCTTATATCCATACGACTTTGCAATGTTGATCGCCCTCTCTTTCCTCTTGTCCGGTTCTTTATCTAAGAACGCTGCTAACCAGCATTCAGGATAATAATGTAGAAGATAAGCGCATTGAAAAGACAGTACACAGTAGGAAACGGCATGAGATTTATTAAAACCGTAACCAGAAAAGTACTCGAACTTACCCCATAACTCCTTAGCTTCATACTCTTTCATTCCTTTCTCAAGGCAACCACGCCTGAACTTATCGTAAATCTTGTCCTTCTCTGCCGAGGCAGAACCAGTGCCCTTCTTTGTTAGGAGTTTGCGCAACTTATTACCCTCATCAAGAGATAGATCTTTGCCGAGTTTGTGAGCAAGCATAGCAATCTGTTCTTGAAAGATCAGGAACCCATATGTCTCCTCTGTTACTTCCCGCACGTGACTGTTGAGGTAGTCTACCTCTTCTGGGTTTTCTTTTGCCCCAACATACATCTTGTCAACGCCTGCAGACAATGGACCAGGGCGATATATAGAAGTAATTGCAGCAAGGTCTGTAATATTATTTGGTTTAGCATTCTTGCAGAATGACTGTGCGCCGCCTTCTGTGAACTGGAATATCCCTGCCCACTTCCCTTCATGGAATACACTTTCCCACACCTCCCTATCATCAAGATCAATCTTTTCGGGGTGCAACCTCTCTTCATAAAAATTCTTAATATCATCAAACGTAGGATCTTCGACACCCTCATACCTAACTAGTACATGCCTGATGGCATCTTCTATCATGCGCAGTGATGCCAATCCTAAAATATCAAACTTAATAAAACCCATTGGTTCAAGGTGGCGGACGTTCTGACCCTCTGACCATGGGGTTTGCCTAACTCCACCCGAGTTAATCAAGGGCATCCACTGGTTTAGATTCTCGCCCACCACCACTCCACCAGCGTGGCGGGATGCTGAACGAGTCTGTCCGTAAAGTGCGTCAACGTGAGTCTTAACTTCTGGATATTTCTGCAAGAACTTTTGCAACGAGTCCGAATACTTCATCAACTCTTCAAAAGTAGGGTTGTAGACACCCGCTGTGATGCCGTGTTCCTTCTTCGCAAGTGGAGTTGCCTCGAACACCATTTTGTTCGTTACAGCATTAACCTCAGAGAACTCAATACCATAAAACTTTGATATATCTTTGACCAAAGACCTTAACTGTAATGTATTCCAGTTTGTGATAGGGACCACCACATTATCACCCCACTCATTTATTAAGTGCTCTTTCAAAACCATCGGGTCAGAAACATCGTAATCAATATCAGGATAACCAGAACCACCTTTTGTCAAAAAACGCTCAAATTGAAGTCCGTAACGGATGGGATCTATCTGGGTGATACCCAAGGCATAGGCAACTAGAGAACCCGCAGCAGAACCGCGTCCTGCGCCTGCAAGTTGCATCTTCGTTGCCTCGTCTGCAATCTTTTTCATTGTTAAGAAGTACTTACTGAAACCTCTGTCTTCAATAATCTTTACTTCGTACTTTAGTCTATCAACATATTCAGGATTGTCTGCAAAACCAAGATTTCTTGCACCCGCGACAGACAGGGCAATCAAAGTTTCTCCTGCAGTTGATCCATCGGGTACCACGAAGTCTGGTAATCGCACTTCATTGTCTGGCAAGAAAGATTCAATCCTATTGTGCGCAATATCATACGTGCGCTTAATAGAGTTAAGAACAACATTGTCATCATACTCCACATTACACTCTTTGGAATACTTCTTGTAACTCTCCCACATCTGGTCACCATTCTTTGGGTAAAGTTCATAACCAATATCATCAACATCTATGGGTAACTCGTCAGATAACCACTCCACTTTACGACCAAGGAACCCAAGTCGCTTATATAGTTCTCTATCTTTCCAGGCATCGGGAGAGTAGTAGTGCGAATCCGCTGTTGAGATAAGTTCAATGCCAAACTCATAATGCATTTGTATAATAAATTGGTTTAACTTGTGTTGTTCTGGTACGTTGTTCCACTGAAGTTCTCCATACCAGCGGTCTCCAAAGATTGATTGCATCTTCTGAGTTGTTGTCCTCATGGCATCCAGTACTGCATCCTCTCCAAAATCTCTGTTTTGCCAGAAGTCGCCAGCATAAACTCCGCCAAGACAAGCAGAGGCAGCGATGACGCCTTCACCGTGCTTTTTCAAAAGTGCGTAGTCGATGCGTGGATAGCGATAAAAATGATCTCCGGTATAAGACTTAGAAATCATCTTGTAGATATTTTGTAGTCCTGTTTGGTTCATTGCAAGAAGAATCATGTGACTTCTTCTGTTGAGGATGGACTTCATTTTCTTTTTAGAGACTCCCTCTGCCTCAACTGTTGCCCCTGACTGCATAGACTCAAGCGCTTTTTTGTTCTTTGCTTCCTCTCTTGCTTTTTCGTAGTCAATCTTCCAATTGGCAATACTTGGCACAAAGTATGCCTCACAACCAAAGATTGGTTTGAACTCCTTTCCTTCTGACTTCATCTTTTTGGCATGCAGTACTTGATACGCAAGTCCATTGGCATTTCCATGGTCCGTCAAAGCCAAAGCATCCATGCCGTTATCAAAAGCGAAATCCATATGCTGCTGGGGATAACCCAATGCATCGAATATTGATCCTGCTACCGAGTGGGCGTGTAGTCCCACGAATGGTATTGTCGGTTGTTCTCTCAAACTATCTTCCTTTCATCTTTCTTAAAAGCATTACTAAAACAATATCTCCAGTCACTATTGACTGCTATTGGATCCGACATCATGTCCTGATATCCTTGCCAAGTAGAAATATCGTGGTAGTAATCTATTTCATATGTCTCACTGTTGTTTATCATTATATCATCACCGAAAACTTTGTCAACACTATAATGACTCTTTACGTTCATTCTTTTAAATAGATAGGAGCAGTGCTTAAACTGACGAATGTTAAAACTAAACCCAAGATGTGCGCCGGTTCTAGCACTTTCTCCATTGTGTGTTAAGAACACCGAGTCATTGCTTTTAACAAGCGATCTAAGTTCTACATTTCTTGGGTTGTATACTCCATATGGCATAGAGACATAATACCTGTATGGTGAAATCCACTTACTCAACTTGTCACTAACTGTGTAACTCGCATAGACACCCTCCATGACAGATACGCCCAACCCTTTCTTGTTCATATGTTTATATGATATTGGAACATAAAATATTGGTACATACCTCTTCATCTCATTAGAAAAATTAGCAAACTTTGCTCGCTCGTGCTGTGTTAAACTCAGAACAAAATCGCCGCACGCCTCTTTGAGCAAAGGTGCGATTGAGTCGTCACAAACAATCCATATAGTTTTGCACCCCATGTAGGAGCACTCCACGATACTTCTCTGCACAGCATAGTAGTTGTTTGCAATAGGTAACATACTGGGATGTAAGACAAGATCAATATCAGTTTGCACTTTAGATACAGGTATTATCCCTGCAATATGCTTTGAAGATGTCATCTCGCTTTTTTCTGTCATAATATTTTACCTTTCTAGAACTCCTGTATACTGTCTCTGAAATAGGTACGACCGATCTTTCGAGCACTGTCAGCATAGGGTTTCTTCTCCTCTCCGAGTCTTTTGATATCAGCGGTCTGTGTAGACCATTGCTAGATAAAAGAACTTTTTGAGTTATGAATCTAACAATAGTATCAGAATAGTCAAAAGTTGTCAACTGTTCTTTTGAAAGTGTAGAAACTGCCACGATTTCTTTCTTTCCAAAACACTCTATCTTGTCTATAAATGTGTCTTTTGGAAATATTGTATCTATATTAGACGCATTACATATTTTTAACCTCATAAAATCCAGAACCCTGTATAAATCATCGTTATCTATTCTGACTATCGGAAGGTCGGTTTTTAAGTCTGGACATGAAAAGAGGTGGCACTTTTTGAATTGAATATGCCCTCCATTAAAGCGCAAAGTATCCTCTTCCATCCTAAGATAAGAGAGTGGATTAGGATTTACAATCAAACCCTGCATTGAACAAAGGAACTTTAACATTTGCCACGCTTCCAGTTCTCTTACTGTTGATAAGTTTTCTATGTGAAATGTATCGGAGAGTTTTAAATCGACAGTTGGGGAATCGTGATTAACCAAAACCATAGGAATCTTTTCTGTATATGATTTCAGCAGTGAGTGAAAACCACGACCCACCACCACACTATCTAGTAGCATATTTTCTGAACATAATCATATCGATGCCTGTATGACACTGGTTCAAAATCATCTCTCGAATCAGCAGACAAGCATATCTCATCTAGAATCGACATCAAATCATCATACATCTGCTGCTGATTGCGCGACAATTCAAAGACTGAACCATTGCCATGTTGAGCATAGTTGTCCCAGACTCTAGCGTTCCTCTGCGCAAAAACATAAAACTTTAAGTTTGGTGTCGCATCTAATGCATCCCATACAACATCCGTATTGACACGAGGAACCAAAAACGACTGCGCATGCTCATCAGAGAACACTACAATGATTCTGTCGGCGTTAGTACGCCAATTGATTTTGAAAAATTTAAGTTCTGGGTGTGAGTTTACTCTGTTTGCCCAACGTGCTCGGGCGAAGTCATATGCAACGTTTCCGGATATGTTAGCGAGCGATAATAATATTGCATCTTTAAGCATCTCATTTCCTGTCTGATTGTCAAACTGACCTACATTCGAAAACGCTGTCAAAAAATCCTCAAAGTTTGATATATCTGATTGTAGGATCAGCATCTCTTCGTTATCCGTAGGAGTCACCCTAAGTTTGGGTCCCACAATCAAACCCCACTTCAACTTATCTTCTGCGGAAAAATCTTGAGCGAACCTGTTCATTGCCATTCTCACCGCATTAATATAGTTCTCCATAGATCCGGACCAGTCTACGATAAACAATATGTCTGTTTCAGGTATCTCTTCACCATAATCTATTATGCCGTCGCAGTCGTTGTCGGCACCATCACAGATCTCATCGCTAGGAAGTACCTCGCCGCCGCAGAAATCTACAATCTGCCTGTTGGACTGATCTTGTCCGTACCACTGCCCCATGTTGCAGGTTTGCTGACCCTCATTACAGACACCAACATTCAAGGTGCCTTCTGGTCCAGTATAACATTGTCGTGTAAGTTGCTCATCTATTAAGGAATCACAATCTTCATCGAAGTTATTGCATACTTCCGGATCTGTTGCAATACCCGCAAACTGATCACATGGCACCCCTTCAGATAACTCTGGAACCCAATGACAAAGAGCAAAACATTCAGTCATCTCAGTAACTTCGCAATCTTCATTCACACACTCGCAAGTTTTAAACCCCATACCGCAGGTAAGAGGAGACTCCATACATGGAACTAAAGCACCAACCATTTCTGGTGGACATTGACAGTTTAATCCCTCGTCCACAAGATTGTCGCAATCGTTATCTTCGCCATCACACTCTTCATCAGTCGGTCTTTCTGCTGTACACCCAATCCAGTCTCCGTTACCACACATCTCAAGTCCGGTGTTGCATATAGTTGTACACTCTCTGATAAGTTGTTCATCGATGTTACCATCACAATCATTGTCCAAACCATCACAAATGTCTTCGGGCACCTGTCCGCAACCTCCACAGGCATTTAGTTGATTTTCATCCACACTACCATCACAATCGTTGTCAATACTGTCACAAACCTCCTCTTCTTCGTAGCAGGTTACACACTCTCCATAATACAAGCGACCCTTATCACATCTAACTTGCTGTGTTCCGGACGTGCCATCAATCTCACAATTATAATACATTGTGAAATCCTCATTTATACCTGGAGGGCAGTCAAAGGCATGCTGGCAATCAGTCTCTTCGATTATTTCCGCCGGTGGACAATTTGGATCTCGGTTTCTATCACACGGTACCAGATTTTCGTCGCAAATATCCAATACTGCATATTTTGCTTGAATCTCTACTCCTCTCGGGGGACAATACCAAGTTTGCTGCTGACAACAGTTCGGATTACAATCACAGAATCTAACATGCGTATTTGAAATATCCAAACATGGGTCAACCCAAGCGTCGACGGTGATATCAGGAATTTGAACTACCTGAATGTCTCTGGTCCTTGCATCAGGAACGAGACTCCTGGTTCGCTGCATGTCTGGGCTTTCGATTACACTTTCGTCATTGCAACTAACAATCGTTAGAAAGCAAACGGTATATATGCTTAACTTTTTTAACATATTTTGACCTCTTATAAAATCCTTTCTTTGTTATACATCTTGTCCCCGCATTGTAATAACACAATCCCTTGTCAATACTTCCAGAAGCATACACCCTGATATGGTAAGAGAGTATTTCTGCACCAACCCTGATTGAAGTCTTTGGGTTCTTCAACTGATCGCAAGTATATTTTGTAAACTTGCTTTCTGGTCCACCAGTCCACTTTGGAATCACCTGCGTGAATCCACATGCACCAGCATTACTGATAGCGTTTCGATAATATCCACTCTCAACGTATATGACTGCAGCAAGGAGTGCAGGGTCTAGCGAGTTGCGCTGGGCCTCTAGTCTTATGTCGTGCTCGTAACTGCAAATCATCCTATGCTGATAAATACTCACATCGAGATTTTGGTTTGCAAGCAAACAAAGCGAAAACAACAGTGCCATCCTAGTGCCCCACCTTGTGCTTCATAAAGGACTCCACAGAGTGAGGGAAGTACTCCTTGGCGATACTCAAACACGCCTTAGCAACTTCTTGTATTTCCCATTGTGCCCCTTCGTGTACGCGCAATGATACAAACTTCAACAAATTATGCAAGTTTGCTGTCCCATAATATTGTGTATATAAGTTTTGTGGTAACACCCCTCTTGCTTGTTCTCGACAAACACCTTCCTCTACCAACCTAGTATAGAGAAACAGAGACTGGGCGTGATGGTCTTTTACCATTCTCGATGCCGTAACTCCCGATGCCATACCCTTTGACATATCTGGGTTGATCATATCCTCCGCGTTGCTTGCCTGCCTGTTCGACTTATGCTGAGTTCGAAACTCACTTGGCTCATAGAACTTCATATCTACAGAAGTATACCTTCTACTAATCTCGTTATAAGCCCAAGTGCGATGTCTATGATGCTGGGAACGTATAAATAAAGGCACAGTAAATTTAAAAGTAAGTACGCAATGCTCAAAAGGAGAACTGTGATTGTGGCGCATAAGATAGTTGATGAGTTTAATATCCTTTTCATCTACCTTTTCTTTTCCTGCTCCAAAGGATACTCGTGCCGCATTAACAACTGACAGATCCGTACCCATATGTGAAATGTACTCAACCGCACCTATATCGTCCCCAAATAAATCAATTTTCATCTGGTCTCCTGTAGACGCCAAGGATGTAGTTCTCTAATATAACATGATGCTTTCTATCTGCCAACTCTACAACCTCGATCATAGACCTATCAACTATAGCAGTGACTTCACTCTTGGAAGTCCTTTGAACTCTTTTGAGATCTTCCTTACAGTCTGTCGCGATTTCTACAATCGTTGCTTTCACAAACCTAGACTCCTCTTGCTTAAAGTCTTCAGGTAACAAAACCCCGTTATCAGTCTTCTTTGTAACAAAATGCGGAACGATTGTAACATACCTATTGAGAGGTTTTAGTGTTAGGATTCTGTCAGACATCTGCGCCCCCAAAGTTTTGCTTGAGGTGATTAAAGTAATCTGTAATCATCTCAAGGTCGTCGCCAGATTTTAGCATCCTGTATACCTTAACTGCCATTCGCATATCCTCTTTGGATAACCAATCGTTTTCAGAATAGCTGGATCGTAAATCACGAAGGTGTTCCTTCAGGGGTTCCATCTCTTGCTCGATAGCAACAAATGCTTTAATAAAATTGACGATGTGTTCGTCTTTCGTCAACAAATCTTCTTCTTTGTCACCAAACATAATATCTCCTTCTTTGTTGTTGGTAGAATAATAATACTAGATTATATCAAATAATGCAAGTATTTTTTGTGCCTAAATTGAAAAACTCTCGCCGCAGCCACAAGTTCTTTTTGCGTTGGGGTTGACAAATCTAAATCCAGATTGATTTAATTCATCAACAAAGTCTATCGTCGTTCCCATCAAATACAAAAAACTCTTAGGGTCTACATAGATCTTAACGCCCTGGTCTGTTATTACTTTATCGCCTTTGTTCTCCGAATCGAACAATAACTTATAAGTAAAACCGGAACACCCGCCGCCCTGTACAGCGGCGCGCACTCCCGTCTCATCTTTATTGTCTAGCATTGCTTTCATCTTTTTTGCAGCAGATTCAGTTAGAGTTATCATTTTTCTTTTTATAATCCTCTATGGCAGATTTGATCGCATCTTCAGCTAAGACAGAACAGTGAATTTTTACAGGCGGAAGAGAAAGGTATTCCGCAATGTCTTTGTTTTTGATCTCTTGCGCTTCGTCAAGAGTTTTACCTTTTATCCATTCTGTAACCAGAGATGAAGATGCAATTGCTGAACCGCAACCATATGTTTTAAACTTTGCATCTTCAATTTCTCCGTTATCATTTACTTTGATTTGTAATTTCATAACATCTCCACAAGCGGGTGCGCCGACAATACCAGTTCCTACAGAGTTGTCATTCTTATCTAATGATCCTGTATTTCTTGGGTTCTCAAAATGGTCTATCACTTGCTTCGAGTAACTCATACAAATTTAACCTCACAAGCACCGCCTGCACAAGCAACTTCACCCTTAAGGTCTGTGTTGTCCTCTTCTTCAACGACTCTAGTCAGGTCAACATTGCTGAGAGATGCCATCATTGCTTCATAGGTTTCTTTTGAGCAATCCTCAAAAGGTGCTTGGGTGTACGTACCACCGTCGTAAGGAAGCACAGACAGTCCATTGTAACTCTCTCTGTTTTCCCACATCCACTCACCAACGTCGACCCATTCCGCATCCTTGATTGATACTGTTGCAGAGATATTGTGAGTATTCTGACCTTTTCTAAACCCTGGTTTCACCCACTCGTCAGTTACTTTCTTAACTCTTCTAAGTAACTGAAGCGCTGACTCCGTTCTCATAATAGCGTTTTCTGGTGCCTTTTGTGGAATAGAAATAACAGCAGTGCTATGGGGACTGAAGTATTCATCCTCGATTAACTCTGGGTGATTCTCTACCAAGTAAGAATAGATTGGTTCATTCTTACCAACTCGAATGCGACGAATATAGTAGTCGTTATGCCAAGCGTGGATACCAGAGGATGTCCCAACAGTTAAACTTGTAGTACCTGCTGGTTTCACGCAAGTTGTTCTTGCTGCTGGTTTGACACCGATAAGTTCCGCAACCCTTGAGTTCTCTTTCTTAACTGCGCTTGCTGCTGCTTTCATATCAAGATCAAGAACAGCACCGGATGCAATACCAGTCATTGATACGCCGATAAGTGCATCTCTTTCTGTTGTTCTGCGCCAAACATCACGAAGATAGTGAAAGTCTGTGTAACTTGCTTGCAGCGTGCCAATGAAAGTCGCTGCCTTCACTCTCTCTTCAAAGTCTTCTTGTGATTCTAGGTCTGAAACATTTACTTCTGTTAGATTGCAGAACTGGTAAGGTCTAAGTCCGATCTCACAACAGGGGTTCGTACCCCAATCTTTGTCGTTAGAGAAATAAAACCCTGGTTCTCCCGCTCCTGATGCTTTGACTCTGTCCCAAAGATTCATAAAATATTCTTTGTCAATCTTGTGGCGAAGTAAAACGACAGAGTTATTTGCACGTCCACGCTGTGGGTTAGTCTCCCACCAGTTACCGGACTTGGCCGCAATCATATCATCATCATCTGCAGAGAATAGTGAAATAAGTGCCGCTCTTCTGATGCCACCTGCAAGCACAGCGTCGGCAATGTGGCACACCATATCATGAACTTCAATAGATGATAACTTATCTCCGTTCTCTTTCTCTGATAACATACCTTCTAGTTTGACAAGACATTCACGCAGGGGTTGGGGTCCTGGTGCTTTACCACCTGACGTCACGAGTGCTGCACCCTTGGGTCGTATGTCCGTATAATCAAATCTAAGTCTGGATCCACCGTTAAAGTAGGATCTGACCAGCGCCTTTACAGCATCTGCCCAACCCTCTATCGAGTCATTAACCAAGAACCTTCTAGTTCTTTTAGTGTTTGGTTTCTGAATCTCTGGCAACTTTTCTACATGATGCTTCTGCACACTGTAACCAACACCAGTACCGCCTAACAAAAGGAACATTGCCTCACCAAACGAGCGCCAGTCATCGATCGGCATGAATGCACAGTTGAAAATGCGGTTAGGGGCAACTTCAATTGGTTTACCTCCAAACTGCAGGGACCTCATAGAGGGTAATACCTTCTTATCGAAAACCATCTTATAGTTTTTTCTTATTTGCAATTCAAGTTCTGGGAACTTCTTAAGGTGCATTTGCATATTCCTTGTTACTAGTTCTTCCCATGTCTCTCTTCTGTTTTTTTCTGGAATGTACTTTGCGTACTTCATGTGCACTGTGATCTCTGACAAAATATCATTTGATAAACTCATTTGCTTCCTCCCTTCATTTTTTGATATCTCTCTCTAATAAATTCTTTTTGTTTTTTCGCTGCATTTTTAGTCACGTCATCCATTTCTTCTGTGGTGAGTACCTTTGGCAAGATCTTGATCTTGACATTAGAGGTATCCATAAATATAGGGTAAATCATTCCATCGGGCCCATTTCTGTTCTTCGCAATAAAAATTCTTCCACCATTTATCTCTTTGTCGTCAATTGTACGAGAGACAGAGAAGATAAAATCAGCAACAAAACACTTATTGTATGCTTCTGAAATAGATTCCATTGTTATAACTTCAGCATTTAATGCTGACCTATTAGTCTGGGATGCTGTCCACACAGGACACCCAACCTCTTGAGATATTCCTCTCAACTCTTCATAAATCGTCTCAAGTTGATGTCTCTTCTCCTCTCGCGATGATCCTGTTGGTTTTATAAGATCAGCATAGTCAACAATAATCATGTCCGGTACAAAACCTGTAACTTTCATTTTTTCTACGTGATTTCGTATAGTGCTTATTGTAGCGGATCTAGTTGGGTATTCTTTTATAATAAGTTTACCCTCTAAATCTCTGAGGTCGTCATAGATTTGTTCCTTGAAAACATTAATGCCAGTTAGGTGATAACCTGTTATACAACTATCATATCTAGTTCCAACAACGGTATCTCCAAGTTCAAGAGTGTAATGTACAACATTTTTGCCACGTTGAAGTGCTTGTGCACCAAGATGAACGAGCACCATTGACTTTCCTGCACCAGTTGGTGCAATCACAACTCCCAGTTCTCCTTTACCAAGTCCGCCCTTAGTAATCTTATCAAGAGTATCCCACCCTGTAGATACGGGATCGCGAGACTTTTCCATAAACCTGAGTTCGAAGTCTTTCATGTAGTCGTAACCAACATCATTGGACATACCCAGTTTTATTGCATCATTTATATTCTTCGCTATCTCATCAAAAGAAGATTTTTCAAGAAGAGGCACACACCTCATCATTGCTTCTTGGAGTTTCTGCTTTCTGCAAAAATCCAAAGCGGTATCCTTAATGTACCCAACTTCTTCAGTTTGTATCTGTCTAGATAATACTCTGGCATAATAATCTCTCAACAACTTCTGCACAGAGTCTTGCTCTTCTGCAATGCCAGTACGCATTATGCTTTTCATTATATCTCTGGTTGGGTGGACTCCGTATTTTTCCTTATACTGTCGAATCTTTTTTACAAAAACTCGAAGATAGGAAAGTTCTAGAAAGTTGTCCTCTAATACTTCAAATATCTGCTCTGCGAACGGTCTATCGTCCAGAATGATGTGACATAAGTTTTCTTGAAAACTTTTCCCAAACTTGGAAAAATCTCTTTTGACTGCTTGCATTAATTAAAACCGATTTTGTTGGATACCATAGAGTTGAAACTTGTTGTTAAGCAGTCGATATTGATTGAAATCAGTCCGTCCACAGATAACATTTTGTTGATTTCTGTTTTATTAAACAAAGGTTTGTATTCTCCAAAAGTATCATTTATATGTTGTGCACACTGAACTGATATCAGGGGTGTGCTCAATTGCATTATTGAATAATTATCGCATACTTTTTTATATTCTGCAACAAGTTTAGAATAAACCGACAATTTAGAATCTACGGTCTCTGCATGCTCCTTAATGTCGCTAAGGTAAACGTCCCTGTCTTCAGCAAGAAAGGGAAATGCTTTTGCTACAGTCTTGAGTCCGACGCCCGATATTCCATCGATGTTATCGCTCTTGTCTCCAACCATAGATCTGGCAATGGCAAAGTTTCTTGGGTGAATAGAGTATTGATCCAAGACCCTCTTGTAGTTTAATATCTCCTGTTGAGTAGGTCGAATCAACAAAGTTTTATCATCAAGCAATTGAATGAAATCCTTGTCACTCGAAACTATAGCCTTATTCCATTCTTTAAAGATGGGCATACTGCTAACATATGATATAACATCATCCGCTTCAACACCCGGTTCTCGGAATTGAATGATTGGTGTCTCATTAACGTACTCAATACAACGAACCTGTTGCCACACTCGATTGGTGTGGATCTCAGCAGGGTTCATATTCTGGGCCCACCTGTTAAGTTTTGGTGGTTTTCTGCCTGCCTTATAGTTTTTATTTTTTGACCTTCTCTTAGAAGATCCACCATCGCCATCCCAAACAACAACAAAAGCGTCTGGGCGGACCTGTCTGCACAGTTTATTCATTGTTTGCAAGAATCCAACTACGCCGCCGAGAGGGTCTCCATTGGGGGAAAGCGTAGGATTAACAATGTACGAGCGCATAAACTGATTTTGTGCATCAACTATAAGCAGTTTTTTCATTCTAGTCCTTTTTCCATTTATGCAAGGCAAGTCCTATAATAACCATACCAATAGCAGTATAAATAAATTCTTTGTCGTTGAGTATGCTTTCAAGCATCTTACTCTCCTTTAAATAAAAAAAACACCCCTGGTTTCCCAGGGGTGGACCAACCTAGCTGTCGGTCTTTGGTGGGACATCCTCTTCCTGATCATAGAAATCAGATGCTTTGCCTGTCTTTTCACTGAACTTCATAATAACATCTTCATCCATGATTTGCAAGACTCTTTTTTGAAATTTCTCATCTTCCAACTTCTTTAACCAATGGGCCCTCTGAAACTTTTCTCTTGTGCCATCTTCATAGACAAGTGCATACCAAGCGCCAGATTGCTCAAGGTTATCTGAAATCTGAATGGCATCAAACCAACTTTCCCTGTCTTGAACACCAACAGTATCAGAGTCACCCCAAAGGATCTTAAAGTTACAAGTACGTCCGGTCGACCCGAATCTAGACTTTTCAATTTTACACTTTACCTCTGATCCAATCCTGAATCCGTTTTCATCTGTAACGAAAGATGCTTTCGCTTTTCTTCCTGTTAACCAGATTCTTAAGGAATAAGAATAAGGTAGTGTCTTGCCACCAGGAGTCATGTATGGCGTTGTCATTGCCTCGGAAGGAGACCTAGTAATATTGGTCTTCAACTGATTCAATACCAACAAAGTTGCGCCAGCATTAGCAATAGGTTGCACCAACTTTGGCATGCCCTTTGATAACACTCTTGCCTTCATCGCCATAGATGATTGAGGATCGAAGTCTGATTCCAAGTCATGTTCTGAAGGAGTGAGTGCAAGTGAGTCCCAGATAAAAACCCATTTCTCAGGCATCTTTAAAAGGTTCTCAATTGTCTCCATCACCATTTCAACAGAGTGTGCTTGAATATAAATCAAACCACTATCTTCATCGTCTACATCACAACCTGCTCTCCGGAGAAAGTCAGGGTCAATAGCAGACTCTGAATCAAAGTAAGCAACACGGCAACCCATCTTCTGGGCATTGGCGGCAACTTGAGCAGCCATGAATGATTTACCTGTTGCTTCAAGTCCTGCAATCTCAGAGATCTTACCCACTGGGATTCCCGCGTACCTGCCCTTGCAAGTAATAGAATCCAACCATCGGGAACCAGTCGGAATCCACTCCTTGACTTCCGTTGGGTTCTCTTCTCCAAGATTGTAGGCAACCACACCTCCTGACGATTTGTTAAGAGATGCGATTATATCCTTGGTGGATAAACCACCAGGTTTAATTTTTGTTACCTTCCCCATCAACTAAACTCCACTAACCAGAAATCTCATTGAACGCAGCATCGAAACTTTGCTCAATAGAGTCCTTAACTGCAGAAGTGTTATTGCCTCCTCGGGTAACCTCGCCAGATGTTTCACCAGTGCTCAAGTGGGACTCAAGGATTGCGGCGACTTCGGCAGTTGTTTTTCTCTCAAAAACATTGTCAAGGTTTGGAACCTTTTCCAACAACTCTGCGCATGCCTCATCGCCGCCGACAGCATCATCGCAAAGTACAGACTTTCGAGGGCGTGGGCGAATGTCCGTGGTTGGGTAAGACGCTCCAGGTTGCTTTCCATACATCAATTTTAAGTCATTACCATCTTCTGGATCTGTAATGTCTCCATAATCAGGGTCAAGAACAATACCAAGTAACTTCTGGTATGCCAACTTGCCATACCCCCACACCTTTACACCTTCTGATTCTTCGCCTCTGACCAAGACAGGTGAAAAGAATCGCTGCTTTGCAAACATGGTCTTTGCCATAGACTTGCTATCTTCGGTACCCTCGTTCCACAACTCGTTACCCAGATTACACACTGGACAATCATCTCCAAAGTTGCGCTTTGGGCACAAAAACGATTGTTCACCGATGCCATAGTGGAAAAACTTTTCCTTAAATGGGTCACCATCTGGAGTGGGAATAATACGAATATTATTTTCTCCTTCTTGAGGACGCCAGAAGTTATTCTTTTTGTCCCCCTTTCCTGTTAATGAAGACATCTTTTGCTTCATTAGTTCAATATTAAGTGCCATATTTACTACCTCCTTATGGTATGTTATTTTTTTGCACCTTCGGCTAAAGCAGGTCGGCAAATCTCCCGACCAACTTTCTACAATATACTAAATATTTTTTTGTTTGTCAACTAAAATTCTTGGACTTTCGAAGAAAAATATTTTGTATAACAAAAGTCCCAATCGTACTGCGTTTCGTAAACGCCATAACTGTATTTGCACAGTTCTTCATTTTTATCTTTGATTAATTTTATAATGTTTCTTTGTAAGTTCTTATCATTATTCAGAGTATCCTTAGATATACCATAGTACAGTTTTGTTTCCATCGTATCTTCAAAAGGAAAAAACCTTGTCTCAGATCCGCTTTCCATATTTAAAATACCAAGCGTGCACACTCTCCTTGCTTCATTAGTCTCAGAGAAATTGGAAACAACTGCATCCTGATGATCAAAGACCATCATCATGTGAAATACAGACGCAATCATTCTGTTCATCGTAGGATAATATTCTTTAATACTCGCATCTTCTACAAGAGTATCCATTTTCTCATTGCTTGTCAAGTACATTCTTTCAAAAAGTCCAGACCTTGTGTATTCTTGCAATACAGAAAATATTACCCTCTCTTGAGAAGACTCTGTTGCATCCATCAGTTCCGACTCCGGTCTTATACAAAGTATCGTAATATTTTTTTTCTTGATTTGGTGCAGTAATCGCAACGCGATGCTAGAAACCATGCTTGCACCACTCAATACAAAAATAACATTTTCTTTTATTTTGTCTAACTTAGTTTTCGTTAAATTTTTAAACGATTGCTCATAATCTTCAGGTTTACTTTGCTTTGGAATCAGCACCTGATCTTTCCACCCGGTCTTTTGATCATCTATGCACAGAACGTTGTATTGGGAGTACTCAGAGAAGCACTTTGCCACTCTACACCCCACTCCACCTAAACCAATAACAGTATACATTATATTCTTTTCATTTCCCCGAAGTTTTTACCCATAGACATGTTGACTCTATATTGGCCGAAACTTGTATCAGCAAATATTTTTCTTGCTTCGAGAAACTTTTCCTTATCTTCTTTTGCACAATCTAGTATAACAGAATCGTGCATTAAATAACAGATTTTTGTTTTACATTCTTTAAAAAGTTCTCGCAACCTATACGCCTGTGTTATGCATATATCACTGCTTGTGCTTTGTATGATGTAGTTTAGTGCTCTGCGGTCGTCTGTCATAATTTGACGCAAGAAAGGCGTTTTTACGGCATTTTTATCATAAAACCTATCCTTTATACCATTTCTATCATAAAGTCGCTCTAAGAGCGAATCTGACGCTTCAGGGTTGTATAACCACGCGAACGTTCGCTTCTTCATATCTTCTCTGTCCACACCTGCCTTTGCAGATGTCCATTCGTGGATGTCCTCTTCGGGTTGCTCTTGTCCCGATAGCGATAGCAGGGTCCGCAACTCAGCCGCATTGAAGTCTAATTCCAAGAAAAAGTCATTTGTAGGTTGAAGTAGGTGCCTGTCTTCCCTCTTCAGTGTTAGTATCGGTATGCCTGCCTTTGCATTTGATAGTCTTCCTGTTTTTGTACCGAACACGCTATAGTTCGTTCGTCTTAGTTTGCCATCGAATATATTGTAGTTCGCATTCATCTCCTCGGTGAGTATGTGTGCTTTCCTTAACACATCGTAGTGCCAGGGTTTTGATTTACTTTCGAATATATGCCTGATGATCGCTTGCTTGTCTGATAAAAAATCCCGCAAAAAATTATCGGGAATGAAATCGTAAATACAGTTGTTTTCGACGTCACACTGAGTGGTTTTTGCAGATTTTATTAGCGCGGCAACTCTACCTGAACTTGCCTGCCACGCTTCTTGCACAAAACCCGGACAAGAAGCAAATATATCTCCTTGTTCTGTGTACAGAATAGCATAGTCTATATCATCTCTATTTGAAAGATGTGCGGAGTGTCTCCATGTCTTAGAGAATTCTTTTTGTCCTGAATAATCAACAAAGTTTCCCGAAGCAAACACCTTCAGGCACTTCTTGTTGTTATCAATAATCTGAAAGTACACTACCTAATCCTGTCTGGTCTTGTTTCTAATATCTTCATCTCGATAAAAGTATAGGCGATATCGAAACTATATTTTTCAAGCATATAATAACATTCTTCAAAAAGTATGTCAAGTTTTAGTTTCTCTATTTTAACACGCCTCTCTATCAACAAAGTTTCGATATACGCTCTAAGCATATGCCTTGAAGACATAGAATCAAATAATGTTTTAGTTTCAGGCAGATTTCTTGAGGACGTAACTTTTCTTAGTTTTCCACTCTTACACACTTTGTTGATTTCAATCAAAGGATTCTTTTCTTGTAATGCTTCTAATCCATTAAACATTAGTCCCTTAAGGAGATCGATGTCGTGGTTCTTGCATTCATAAAAATATTCTTTCATTATCTCTTTCTTGGTCAATGCGTTATATTCTATAGCATAGTTCTGCATCGCTTGAGAATCTAAATTTGCAATGATGCACCACGGTGCCTGCTTTGGAACCGTAAATCCATACTCTTTAGCTAAGTCAACAAAGAACATTAAGGAGTCGTCATTGAGCGCTTCCCTCCTCTTCTCATCACTGTTGTGACCATGTGATCCCAATTCAATCATGAGACCAGTAGAGTAAAGAGAGCAGTAATGAGAATTGACAAAAGTCGAATACAATATTGGGTATCTGTGTCCATACTCTCTAACAAACTTATCAAAGCATCCCGCGTAATCTTCAAATGTTTTTATTCTATTGGCATCTGGAACCAGTACATTTTCTAACAGAAGCGCTTCTAGTCTTTTTTGGTGCTCCAAGTAAGCAGCAATTGGTCTAACATACGCCTTCTCTACCTTTAGAGTCTTCATGTCCATAAAAGGTTTCAACCCATTCACCACTTTTTTGCGGTAATGAGTTTGAAAATCTGCGAAAGCATCTGCTACAAAATTTATACAAACTTCTGTATCGCTAAGTTGAGACATGTTTCCCCTGTCCCATACAGCAATAGTTCTATTTTTGTTATTTCGTCGAAGATAAAAGAACTGTTTTTGATCCCAGTTGTCAATAAGATTGAGATTGTCTATAATACTTGACTCCCTGTTGTAGGAAGACTTATTTGTTATGCTGCTAATAATTTTCCCCATAACAATCTCCTATTTTCTCGTTGGTGATTCGCCAACAGTTACATTGTATGCATCTATCGTTGTCGAAAACCCGTTCTCACCAAAAGAATGCTCTACGCCTATTGTCCAATAACTACCTAACAATCCAAGTTTTTTTAGCACGGAATCTTTGGACTCTGCACTGAGTCCCATTGTGTTTGGCCAAAGATTAAATACATATCCGGGTATGAACATCATGTTCCCAACTATATCCATCTTTACGTTATAGACTTGCGGTAGAATCTCTAAATTTCCATCCCTATATGCTTTGGCAATAAGATCGTTGCGCTTTTCAGCAATGATTGCAATATTGGACTCTGTATAATTAATCTTTTTTATAATGCTGTTTG
>Ga0163111_10000296_pt1 | contig 30027 bp, 25 predicted proteins | sample CRUFie1St18metaG_FD_109645 | JGI IMG/M metagenome (GOLD analysis project Ga0163111, IMG submission 109645) | Marine microbial communities from the Costa Rica Dome - CRUD Field 142mm St18 metaG | ecosystem: Environmental > Aquatic > Marine > Oceanic > Photic zone | place: Costa Rica: the Eastern... | reverse complement strand
ATCAATTTCCATATACAATAACTAAACATTAAATAAATTATTTTTTATTACTTCTTTTTTTGTTACTTCTTTTTTTATATTTTTTAGTTTTTTTTATTTGTTTTTTGCCTCGTCTACTTTTTTTTGATTTTTTTGATTTTTTTGATTTTTTTGATTTTCTTTTTCTTCGGCCGCCCTTCGCAGTCACATCCTCCTGCACCACCTTCGCCGCCACCCTCCTCACCCACATCTGGTCCATCGCCTCCTCCTTCGCCTTTTTAAATTTATCATCATCATTAAACATTTCTTTCAGAGTTTTGGTAATATTTTCAATTGCTTTTTCCAACATGAAAATATCAGTCGGATTATTCTTGGTGTCTTTCCGGTGCTCGTCCACTATATTCTGCATATTATTCAGCGCTATAGCCACACCCACTCCTATAGACCAATTTAAATCATCCTTTGTTAAATTATCTTTACCTGATATTTTATCTTTTGCCACCTCCGCCGCCGTATACCCCACTTTTTGAACTGTCTGCGGACTCGCGCTAACCGGCGACTTAATATTATAAGGCGGCTTAATATCATTAATAGTGTCTATCATAGACATTACCTTTCCATACTCCAAAATTATACTCATCGCCTTATCCGCCGCCGCCGCGACATCCTTCTTCTCCTTATTATTCATAATTTGGAATAAATTAACCTTTACCGCATCCGCTTTATTATTCTTATCTTTAAACTTAGGATCATTATCTAATTGTTTCATTATTTCATTTTCAGTCTTACCGTCTAAATGAAGATACAAAACAAAATCATAATCATCCCACAACAAAACGCGCGCATCCTCATTGGGCATTCCTGCTAATAAACACCACTTAATTTGGTAAAATTTAAACAGGGGGTCGTATTCATCATTGATCACGTTCATCGCCTCCTTCAAGCCCAACGCTATCGCCTTATTTTTTTCTGCCTCCATTTCCTTCTCAGTTTTAATGTTTTTCTCTAACCTGTGTTGTTCTTCGATAGGTTGAATATGTCTAAACGTTTCCCACAATGCTTTGTTCACAGTTTCGGTATCAGGTATGTTAATTTTACCTACATTTTCTGTTTCATTTTTTTTATCAATCAACACATCGAACGTATCTCCCATCACCATAAATACATATCTCGCTACAGCATTCCCGTCTCTACTCACCTCGACCTTTGTATTTTCTAACACTTTATACGCTTTATCAAGCATTTTTTTCGGATTAGTATTATTATTAATGCCCATATATAATAACTAAATATTAAATAATAATTTATAATTTATAATTTATAATTTATAATTTATAATTTATAATTTATAATTTATAATTTATAATTTATAATTTATAATTTATAATTTATAATTTATTTTTTATAACTTTTTTTTATAGCTTTTTTTTTATTACTTCTTTTTTTATTACTTCTTTTTTTATTACTTCTTTTTTTATATTTTTTTTTACCTCCTTTTGATGGTTTTTCATCCTCATCATCTTCATCATCTTCATCATCGTCATCATCATCATCTTTTTTATTACCCATAATATTTCCAATTGGATCACTAATAGCATTTGGTTTTATAGAATCAACATTTTCTTTCAATGAATCAACACCATCTTTAGCTCGTTCGGTTAGATCATCTTTTATGTTACCAACAGCGTCTTGAACATCTCCAACCTTTTCTTTTATTTCATTTTTTATTTCAGAAAATTTAGAACCAACATCATCAACAGAATATTTTTCTGTTATTAATATTAATCCAATACCAATAAATGAACTTAAAACAGCTAATTTAATATGTAAATTATCCATAAGTATATATTTAATATATATTTATATAATAAATTAAATAATACACATAATATTTTTTGTTAAATTCATAATAATTTTTGTAACTAATGAATAACATATACATAAAAAAATACCTAATATAGAAAATAAAATCAAATCATAATTTGTTATATTAGTATTGTTATTAAAATATATTTGTGTGATATAATAACACATAAAACACATTACAAAAATATTCAAAAAAAATAATATATATTGAAATATATTATCAAATTTAATAATAGTTGTTAAAATATAATTGAATCCTAATATTCTTAATAAGGCGTGTGCGTAAAAACCTATAACCGATAGATCAAAATCAATATTTAAATAATTAAAATATTTTTTATAATATAATTCAAATATACAAATTAATAGTATTGAAAAAAGATAAAATATGTACATTTTTTTTAAAAAAGAGGATTTATTCAAAATATTATAATAGTCATAAGTAGTGGATGTTAAATCTAATAAAACAAAAATAATATCTAATTTTTGTACATATGAACCTGGATTATAATTTCCCCAATGAATAATTGATAATATACCTGAAACAAATAAAATATAGGGTGCAATTATTTTATATTGGTGTTCATTAATATTAAAATTTAAAAATTTGTAAAAAAAAGTAAAAAAAAGAGGAATAAACATAAAATAAGAAGTGCTAAAGTAAAATATTTTTTGAGATGATGATAAATTAGATTTAAAATATAAATAATTTTTTTTATATTTTGATATTTTATTTTCATTAGGTTTTAAATAAACAAATTTGAAACTTTTGCTATTCAAATTATTTAAATTATTTTCAAAAACATTGTAAATAAAACTTAAATCATATATATGATCCAAATGATTCATTATATTTTGATAATAATTGTACTATATTTATAAAAATATAATTAATTTAAAACTAATTTAAAATTATCTTTTTTAATTCAAAAATTTCATTACCACAATCATGATAATATTTTGATAAAAATAAATTAGATTTTTCAAATAATTTTTTAATTTCATCTAATTTAAATATATAATAATACCTGTTATAAATATTTCCATTTTTATTATATGATACTATATTTGTTCCATATGTATTAAAGATTCTTCTTGTTTTTGCTGGTTGATTTATTGACCAAACAGATAATAATATTTTACCATTTGGTTTCAACAATCTATATATTTCATTCAATACTTTTAATCTATTTTCATCACAACTAAAATGATGAAATACTGCTATACATATAATAGCATCACAAGATTCATCTTTTAAAGGAATAGACATTAGATTAGATTCAATGACATTTAAATTTTTTTTTTTACATATATTTACAAAATTTTTACAATTATCTATTCCTACAAAACTCAAGTTATTATAAATCATATTTCTTCCATTACCACAACCTAAATCATAAACAATAGATTTTTCTTTCAAAGATTCTAAAAAATCAGTTACCCAAGACCATTGATAAGTTCTTGTACAAGAAAAATGAGATGCTATTATTTCATAAACATTTTTTACATTAATCTCTTCGATTATCGACATATACAATAAAAAAAATTTAATAAATAATTATTCAATTATTTATTAAATTGAAATATTTTTTCATTACAAAAATTATAATAAATAACAAAGATTATGTGTATTGACTCTGAATGTAAAATATTAATGTCTGATTATACAGAAAAAAAATTATGTGATTTGGAAAAAAATGACTGTGTTATTTCATATGATATTAATGATAATATACAAACTAGTAAAATTGTTTGTATTGTCGAAATTACAATAACTGGTAATCATAAAGAATTGGTAAATTTAGATAATGGAATGAAAATATCACCCTGGCATCCAGTAAAAAATAATGGAAAATGGAAATTTCCTTTCAATATAGATAGTCCTAATCTTCAAAAATGTAAATCAATTATTACATTGGTTTTAGACAACCATCATATATGTGTTATTAATAAATATAAATGTATAATGTTAGGACATAATTATACGAATAATAAATTAGCTCATCCTTATTATGGAACGCGTAGAGTTATAAATGATTTAAAAAAATATGAAGCATATAATACTGGTAAAATTATTTTTAATGATAAAAACATTGAAAAAATTGTAGATTCATATAATACAAAAGTATTCTTTAAACATTCGTCATTTAAAATGTTTACACTAGATACAGTATATATTTAAAATTTAGTATATCATTTAATATAATCTATTAACAAATATAAAATACTGAATATATAAAATAAAGTTACTTTATAATAATTAGCTTTCAAATAATAAAACAAAAATTCATAGGTTTTAAAGTTCTTTACCATGAATGTATCTATTTCTACATAACCTTTTTTTTCATAATATCCTTTTACACCTTCGCCACTAATAACAACAATACCTTTAAGTCCATGTTCCATTGATTTTATTTCTGCTAATCTTAAAAGACCACTTCCAATACCTGTATGTTGACATGCATGTGTATTTGATGATGATACAGCTGTAGTGTCGCCATATACATGTAGTTCTCTAATTAATCCTTTATTTTTTAGGATAGGAAAAATAGTTAAATTATTATTTTCATTAACAATTCTTAATCTAATAAACCCAAATAATGCTCTTTTATCATAACTTTCATATTCAATAAAATAATTATGTGCATCATGTGCAAAATATGAAGTAGTTGAATATTTTGCTTTTAATTTATAATATTTTGGATGTCTACCAATTTCACGAGACCTGATATCAGTTGAATATAAACCATCGCCATTCAACATATTATCAATTATTTGTCGCATATTTGCAATATCATTTCCACCTTGAACATAAATAGAACAAGGAATATCTCTAATAACACGAGGTAATCTAACCCAATTTGGACATGTTGTCATAGAATATTTTACAACATCTACTAATAAATTAGGATCTTTATCGAAATAAGGAATATATTTTCCTTGTTTGTACCATTTTTCAATTACAGTCCATGGAATTGTCTGACAAGGATATACTTTCATTTGGTCTGGACAAACAATACTATAAACATAATCAAACATAGCTTTATCTATTTCTGGTGTTGCTCCTGGAAGATCTGGCATAATATGTATATCTACTTTGAAACAATTATCATATAAATATTTTATCGCCCATAATAGTTGCTCAATAGTATGACCTCTATTTATCTTTTTTAAAATTCTATTGTCTACATGTTGCGCGCCTAGTTGAACACGTGTTACACCCCAATTTCTAAATCTATGTAACCATAGATCATCTAATGCATCAGGTCTAGTTTCAATACAAATACCAATAATATGTACTTTTGCAGTTTTATTAATAATAATTTCTTCTTCAATACTTAATGGTTGTCTTAAATTATTTAATATATTAATATTTAATTGTTCATCACCAAAATTATCATAATTTGGAAAAATTTTTCGTAATTCAAAATAAATATTTGCAGAATAAAACAAATCACGATGATAACGCTCTAAATATTCTACTGGATATTCTGTATAAGTACCTCCTTCTACAATGATCTCTATCTTATCTGGAACATGTCCATTGCTATAATATGTATCTAAACGATTTAACATTTGTCCAATTGCATAAAATTTATGTTGATTAGCTCTTAAAACAGCTGGTTCATGAAATAAATAACTTCTAGGTTGTGCTTGATAATTATTACCCTCATGTGCTGGTTCATTCGGGCAATAATAACAGTTATGTTTGCAACTAAATGATTGACCATCTGGAAAAGGTGCAGTAATAACGGTAATACTAGTAATACCAGATATATTTCTACCCGGTTTTTTTCGTAGTAATAATTTTAATAAATATAAATATTGAGAATATTCTTTATCAAAATCATCTGATTTAAATTTTTTATTCAACATTGCAATTAATATTGATTTTCGAATATAAATCAATTTATGATAACGAAGTAATTTTAATAATTCTTTTTCAAAAATTTTTACTAGTTCAAAATTATCAGCAATATTGGTTAAATTTTTATTTTTATGAATCAAACTTAATAAATCATCAAATATAATTTTAAATTTTTTATGATCATATTTTTCAATATCTATATTATTATATTCACTTGAACCCATTGAATTTTTATTTTTGATAAATTCTTCTATATCAGTATTCATATTTAATGAATAAATTATATTAGTGTTTTTAATATAATTTAAATTCAATTTTATTTTATAAGTCATATTTTTTAATATCTACCTGAATCTACCTGATTTTGCTCTTAATAAATCTGTAAATAAATTAATTATTGTTAAAAAAAAATCTAATGAAGATTTTGGATAATTTGGATATTCAACACAATTTTTTGCAAGATTAAAAAGTTCTATTGTATCATAAGAAATTAACAAAGAAAATACAATAATTCCAAAATATGTTATATATTTTTGTGCTAATTTATTTTTATAAAAAATTAAAATTATTTCAGAAATTATTATAACTATTAATGCTACAAATAATCCTGTAATTGCAAATTTATAACTTCTCTCAAAAAATGAAGGATTTATATAAACAGCCAATGACATAATAAGAAAAATAATAAATGTTAAAAAAATTGTGTAAACTATATCGTAATTGTTAATATACATAAAAAGTGTTCTAAAAGAAACTGAAAATAATAACAAAAAACTTATCCATAATATATGATTCAATACATGACCATTTTTACTATAATCTTTTCTAGTAAAAAATATTACAAAAACAAGTACAAATTGTGCTAACAATGAAAACAAAAGGAATGGAATATTACATAATATATTTTTCAATGAATTTATTGTATTAGAACTACATATATTATTAAGAACATTTACTAATAAAGCTACTAAAAGTATACTGAATGCTAAATATAAATATGTATTTGTCACATAATTTTCACATGTTGGTTTCAAATTAGTAAAAGAATATTTGTTTATTAGATACATAAGAATAATTAAAAAAAAACCTAGTAAATATAAAAATGACATACTTTATAATATATATATATATTATAAAGTAATGTATTATATATGTTAAATACATATATATTAACAATATTTATATGGGGCACATGATGCTCTCATAGTAAATCCTTTTACTTTTTTTTTACATTGTTTTTTTGTAAATTTTCTAGGAAGAAAAAAAACTTTTCCATCTTTTCTAATACATTTTCTTTTTTTTTTAATTGATTTGCAACAATTTACTAATTTTTTTTTAAGTTTTTTTGTTTGCTTTTTCATATAATATATAAAATTATTTTTTGTACAAGTATATAATTTTATAATATATATTTTATAAATCCATCAATATTTTTTTTTTAGAACGTGTAATTGCAACATAATATATATTTACATCTTCATTTATATTAATATCATTTGCTAATCTTATATTGTCATCTTCTAATCCTTTATATGAATGCACTGTATAGAATTTTATTAAACTTTCTTTGAAATCAACTAAATTATTTGTAATATTATTTAATAAATTTTCTAATTCTTCAGCAGAAATAGATTTTAAAAATTTTGGTAGATCATCTTCATATGTATTTTCATCAATATCAAAATTTTTGTAATTGATAAGTTTATTATGAAGATTTTTAATTTCATTTATTTTTTTATCAAAACTATTTATCCAAATTTTATTTGTTTTTTCAGCAGTTAATAAAAGAATTCTCCAGCTCCTAAACAAATAAACATATTTTTCATTATCATCAAATGAGTTTACAAATCTTGTTGAATTTTTACTTTTTGAAATAATATGACATTGATTAAATTTATTTCTTATTTCATCACATGCTGGATTTCCAATTCTAAATGTTGAATAAAATTCAATTATCAATGAATTACTTGGTAAATATTCAAATGCATTAATGCAGCCTCTAAATTGATAAATTGCTTGCATGTTATCGCCTACAAAAATTTTTGGAATAGTTGTATCATTTAATAACATTTGTAACATTATCATATCAAAATCTTGTGTTTCATCTATCATAATCATATCATAATTACTATCTATGTAATCTTTGAACCAATGATTAATATAAGCAATTTTTCTAATAGTTTCAAATGTTACTAACTCATCATTTAATACTTTAGACCATAAATCAATAAGTAATTTTTTCTTTTCACCTGTGTTATTAATACTATATTTTTCAATATTATTTTCACTTGCATCATTACAAAAATTTTTTAAGTGCTTACAATAATATTCTCTAACACGATATGGCTTACCTTTTAAAAATGGAACAATATTTCCTATAAATTGTGGTTTAATATCTTGAATATTAGGTTGTTGATTTTTTTTATTAATATATAATTTATATAAAAGCGCATCAAATGTACAAGGATTCATATTTTTAATGTTTTGTTTTTTTATTTTATCCTTTATTTCGTTTATCAAACTTTTATTAAAAGCAATATATAATATTTTTTTTTGATTATGAATTTTTGATAATTCTAATAATGTTGTAGTTTTACCTCCACCTGCCACGGCTTTTATACCAATTATTTCATTATTACTTAATTTGTGTGTATTTATATATTTTCTATTTATATCATCTAATAAATACATTGATTCTTTACATCTACCATATATAATATCAACTTGTTGTACTTCATTATTTATTTTTGTTAAATTTTTTTTACCTTTATCTGTTAAAATAAATTTTAAACAGGTATTTTCTAATACATCTTCTAATGAACATTGTTCGCCAATACAAACATATTTTATTTTATTTTCTATTTCTATTTTGTAAATAGTTCTATCTGTTAACCAAATCCAATTTTTACTATTAGTAAATAAAAATACATTGTTTTCTATTTTTTTGATTGCATCTTTAAATTCTTGATTTGATATTTCACATATTATCAAATCTGAAGTTTTAACATATCTAATGTAATTATTTTCAACATTAAAAATAAAATCAATATCCATTATTTTTTCTTTATTTTTTATATCATTTATTGATATGTTATCATCTAAAAAATCAATACCAATATTATTTTTTTCATCATAACCACTTATGATATATTTTTTTGATTCAAATGTTTTTTCTATTTGTTTACAATTTATTTTTATATAATTTAAAAACAAATTTTGAAATTGTTTCATTTATTTTGAAATGAATTATTTTTTGTTTTATTATTTTTTATTTAATTATTTTTCAATTTTTAATTATATTTTATTATATTTTATTATATTTTATTATATTTTTAATATAAAATGAATTATTATCTTGGGCTTACAATTGTTGGTATTATTAGTGGTTTATTAGCTGGATTAATAGGTGGTGGAGCTGAAATAGTAATAGTTCCTTTATTAACAATGTTTGGTTTGCTTACAAATATTAAAGATAGAATAGGAACATCATTATTTATGCTTTTGCCTCCAATTGGTATTTTTGCTGCGTATAGATTTTATAAAACAAATAATGTTGATATTTTTGCTGGATTGTATATGGCATTTATTTTTACCATATTTTCTTATTTTAGTTCATTATATACTACAAAAATTGATTTATATACATTAAGAAAAATTTTTGGATTTTTTACAATATGTGTTGGATTTTATATTTTTTTTTCTGATGAAATATAAATATGAAAAACTTAATTTTTCAATTATTTACAGGTGTTGGTTTTAATAATCAATTATTTTCTTTAGAACATGCTATATATTTAGCTAATATTACTAATAGAAAATTAATTTTATTAATCAAACATCCATTGTGTCATTGTGGTAAATCTAACTGGGATTATGGACGATTTTTAGATTTTTTTGATGATGCTTATTTAAATTATTTAACCAATGGATTTGAAGTACATTATGGTAGTGTACCTGATAATATTAATAAAATTATTGAAGATAATAATATATGTGAAATTATAAAATTTCCCGCTAATTTTTCTCATTTGGGTTTAATTGATATATCATTAAATTTACCCGAAAATTATTATAAAATAGATAATTTTTTGAATGGACGAACTAAATATATTAATAATTTGCCTAATAATTCCAAAGAATATATTTATATTGATAAGATTAATGCTAGTAGATGTTTTTATAATTATTTTACAACTGAAAAAAATTATATATTGATGTCTAATATATGTAAATCTCTTACATATTTACATAAATCATTTTATCTAATTTTTAATAATATTGAACTTGAACAAAAATATATTTCTATTCATTTTAGATTTGGTGATAAACGACATCCTAAATCACTTATTGATTCTAATAGTTCTTCTTATTTTAATCCACTTATGAATCAACTTAATAATATTAATAATAAAGAACAGAATAATCTACCTATATATGTTATGTGTGATCGTAATGATGCTGATTTATTGAATAAATTATCTAATAAATATAAAATTATATATGTAGAAGATTTAATACATAATATTGATTATAAAAAGTTTTTTGTTGATTTTAAAAATTATGATGTTATTGAATTTTTAATACTTAATATGATTACTGCTAATAGCACATATTTTATTGGACATGATGGTAGCACTGTATCTCATTATGTTAATTATCTTCATTATTTATCTGATAAAGATTGTTGTTATTATTTGAACAAAACAATTAATTATGATAAAAATAAATATAGTTGGGTAAACAATAAATTTTTTGGTGCTAATATTAGCTTTAGAGTATTCTTTCGTGATAACATTTTTAAAGATAATATTAAATTAATTACATTAACTAATGATGGTTATATGAATTTGACTGAAAATTTATTAATATCAATGAAAAAAATTGGTATTCAAAATTTATTGAAAATTTATTGTATTGGTCTTAAATGTTATAATTATTTCAAGAAAAATTATTGTTATAATGATGTTGTATTAGTTGATGTTCAAGAAGAATTTCTTAAAAATTGGGTTGAATATAAAGCTATGCAAAATCCTGATACTGAAGGTAAAAAAAAATGGGCTACTATTACATCATATAAAATATATGCAATTAATAATGAATTAATTAAAGGTAATGATGTTATATTTACTGATGGTGATATAGTATTTGAAAATAATCCTATACCATATTTTATTGATAATATTGGTGACTTTGATTTATTTATACAAAATGATAATCAAGATTATAATTCTAGAGCAATGTGTACTGGTATGTTTTATATGAAATCTAATGAAAAAACTTTAAAAATTACTGATTTTAAAACTGTATCTAACAATATTGATAATTTTAATAATGATCAACAATATCTTAGAAGATATGAAAATCAATTAAAAGTTAAATATTTAGATCTTGACCTTTTTCCTAATGGTAAATATTATAGAGATAAATTACCTAATAAACCATATATTATACATTTTAATTATGATGTATCTGAACATAAAATTAGAAGAATGAAATCTTTTAATAAATGGTATTTAGATAAAACTCAAGAAATTATATCGCCAAAACTTACATCATTATCATCTTCTGTTATAAGATATAATAATAATAATAATAATAATAATAATAATAATAATGTCAATCATGTATCTGAAAAAATAGAAACCGATTTACCATTAAGTAAATATATTGAATCTAAATGTATAAAAATAAGACAAGGTTATATTACTCAAGTTAAAAAACATGAAGATGCTATTATTGCTAGTATCAAAAAACATTTTACTGATGTTAAAAATATTAAAAATGTTTTAGAAATTGGATTTTTAGCTGGACATTCAGCTGAATTATTTTTGAAATTGAATGAAACTTTAATTGTACATAGTTTTGACAATGGTGCATTTCAGAGTGTTAATGTTGGAAAAAAATATATTGATGATTTTTATTCAAAACGACATATCTTAATAAAAGGGGATTCTAAACAAACTTTAGTTAAATTTATAGAAAGTAATAAAATCAAATTTGATATTATTTTAATAGATGGAGGATATGATTATGATACTGTTTTATCTGATATTAACAATTGTAAAAATATATCTACTCATGATACTTTTTTAATTGTAAATAATGTTTTACATAATCAAAAATGGATAAAATATTGGAATAAAGAACCTACTATTATTTTTAATAAGTTAGTAGAAGAAAAAATTATAAAAAAAATAGAAAATATTGATATTGATATTGGTCGTGGAACTGTAATTGGTAAATATATTAATTTAAACGAAACAAAAAATGAAATTGTAAATCAGATTCCAAATCAAATTCAAAATGAAATTGTAAATCAGATTCCAAATCAAATTCAAAATGAAGTTGGACAAATAACAGTTATTAAATCTAATCGTAATGCTGGATTTTTTAGTTGTTTATTAGGAATTATTTATTATGCGTTTGTAAATATTAAAAATGATTGTGTTCCATATATTTTATGGCAAAATCCTAAATATATGAATAATTCTAATGATAATGTATTTGATTATTTTTTTGATCAAAAAAATGTATTAATATCTAATAATTGTAAAATTATTAATGAAAATGGATTAAGAATAAATGATATTTTAAAATTAGCAAAAAGTAATAATTTTACATTTAGAGAACAAATGAATATAATGTTCAATAAAGTATGTAAATTAAATAATAATTATCGATATATAATTGATGAATATTGTAATAAATATGATATAATAAATAAATTTGGTATTCATATAAGAAGAACTGATAGATATGTGGGTGGTAAAGGATTAATATATGCTGGTCCTAATTTAGATCTTATTAATAAATATCTTATTAATAAAAATATTAATAATTTATATTTAGCAACTGATTGTACTGATACACATAATTTATTTTCTAATAATTTTAATTGTAATTCTTATGCATCAATAAGATCAAATGGTATTAAGGGTATACATGATAATAATTACATAACAAATGGTAATAAAATAAAAGGAGAAGAAGCTCTTATAGAAAGTTATTTGCTTTCTAAATGTAAATATTTAATTAGAACAACAAGTAACTTTACTATTTTTTCTCTTATATTAAATCCACAACTATCATATGAAGATTTATGTAAAACTTACAAAAATGAAATTATAAAAGAATATTCATTAGATAGTTTATTTACAGAAGAATTTTTAGAAAAATGAAAATGTATAAGTTATCAATAAATTATAATAATATTTCATATATAATATATAATATAATATATGAAATATTATTATATTAATCTTGAAAATGCAGTAGATAGACGTAAACAAATTGAATTACAGTTTCAACAAAATGATGTTTCTTTTCATAGAGTTGAAGCATTTTTATATAATAATAATAACAATCATATAAAAACAATAAAAGGTAATAAAGAAAATGCTTGTATTCGTTCACATATCAAAGCTATTTTTGAATTTGTAATGAATAGTAAAGATGAATATGCTATTATTTGTGAAGATGATTTAACATTTGAATTTAAAAAATATTGGAAATGTACACCAGATGAAGTTGTTAAAAATGCACCAGTAGATTATGGAATAATTCAACTTGCAATTATTTTCGCACGTATAAACAAATCTAAAGATATTTGGAATAATTTAAATACATATTTTAAATGGGGAGAAGTTAGGGATGTTGGTTCTTGTTTAGCTTATGTTATAAATAGGAAATGTGCAATTGAAGTTTTAAATTTTTATTTAAAACATAGTGATAACGTTTATAATGGTCAAATATTTGCGACAGCCGATAGTGGAAATGGTATATATGGAATTGTAAATAAATATACTAATTTTACAGCATATACATATAAGTATCCAATGTTTATATATCCTGATAATAATAATACTCAATTAGATAATTGTTTAAATAATCAAAAAGCTTCAAAACGACAAATTATATATTATTTGAACAATATATAAATGAATATCAGTAATAATCTGAATTTTTCAAGAGTATAATAAATTATCAAAAATATTATAACCATATATCACAATTTTCCCAATGAATCCATTGATTAAACCCTACATTATTTTCCCTATATAATCTAATCCATAATGAACAATTACCACTATTACAATATACATACTTACATTTTGACATTATAATAGTTATAGCAAAATAATATTGACTAAAAACAAAATTATTCCATTCTCCAAAATCTGGTTGTGATCTACTTTTTTTTGGAAGTGTTCGTATTTCTTCTTTGAATGAAAATGAATTTTTAAATATTTTTTTCATTTCTTCTATAAATTCTGTTTCATCTGATTGAATTAAATATCTTAAATTCTCATTATTATGGTGTTCTGATTTTACTTTATTTGTATATTCTTCATACATTGGAATTTTTGTTTCTTTTTGTTTGTCTCCTCCGCGCATGAATAATACACATGTATTATCATAATCGATATTATATTTTGATTCTATATTTTTTATTATATTTAATATATTATCAGATGGAGAAAATATACTTAATACAAAAGGTTTAAGTTTATTAATCAAATCATCATTATATGGATGAAACTGACTCCAATGTTTAAAATTACTTTTAGCTAACAAATTATTTTTAGGTTTTGTATAATATTTAAAATAATGTTCACTTATATCTAAATCATAATTCAAATTTTTTGAGCAATGCAATGAATAACGTCCTGACCAATTTCCTACATTATCTATTATATTTGGATTACAAGTTTTACAAATACATTCATCTAAAAACAAAATTTTACAAATTGATTTTGTTTCACAAGAAATATCTTTGTTACATTCGTTTTTATATAAATTCAATAATAAACATAAATTTATTTTATCTGGCATATTTTTTGTTATATTATAATATCGTACAATTGAATATAAACCCATAGAAAGATGTGAAAAAAAACCTGCATCAATAGAAAAATGACGCAAATATAATGTTGATCCTTCGTTTATTGTTTCTGTATAATATCCTTCACAAGATGGAAATACATTACCGATTTCTACTATTTTTTCATTGAAATTTATAAATTTTATTTTATCATAAGTTTTTACATTATGACCTAACCATTCTAGAATTTTATATGTTTTACATGTGGCATTTACTTGTTTATGTATGGGAATATAAACATTACATTTTTTGTTTATATCACATACTCCCCAAAATCCAAAAGAACTTGCTGACAAAATTATATTATCAAAATATTTGAAAAAATTAAAATCATTTTCAACATTAGAAGATATTAACTCTGCATTATATTCTTCTTTAAAATAATTTAAATATTTTATTTCATAATTTGAATAATCAATATTTAATTTGTTTGCAATTCTTTTTTTGTATGATGATGACATAACAGTAGATGAATCATGTAATACATAAACTTTTTCGAATTTATTTTTACCATTTGACTTTAATATATTATCATAATATGAAAAACTTATAATTTCAGAATCAAAACCATTCCTGTGAAAATCATCTAATCTAATATGAATAACTACTGAATTTGGTTTTATTTGTAAATTTTTTTCTTTATAATTTATAATAGATTTGATAAAATCTATATTATTTAAATATATATCTGAGTTTTGATAATATCCATTACGACCACCTATAGTTATATTTTTATTAATTAATAAATTAATATTATTTACAATAGATAATACATTTGTATCATCTACTATTATATTTTCTTTATAATCTGTTTTATCACTTGCATTATTAACAGTAAATTTTATAAATTTATTATTTGTGTATTTATAAAATAAATTTTCATCTTTAATTATTTGATTAGTTAAAAAAGATAAATATCTTGCAAATAAATATTGAAAGATAAAATTACCATGTCTGCCTTCATATTTTATAAAAATCATATATATATATATATTATATATAATCTTGTTTTACATAATTATATATAATATACATTCTTGTTTTACATAATAAAATCCTCTATAATTTTTTTTAATTTGTTATTTTCTTTTAATTCTAATGCAATCATGTGATTATTACTATTATGTTCTATTATTTTACAATTTTTTGATTCTATATATAATGCATGTTTTTTATCAGACCCATGATTTGCTCGTGATGCATAATGTATTTCTATGTTAGTATCAAAAGGTAAATAATTTTTTAAATCTAATGCTTTTTGATATTCTTCATCATTTTTGTATATAGATGATAACCATTTACATGTTTTAGGTGCATTATATTTATCACCTATTAATAGTTCTTTTTTTTCTGTTAAAACTGTTTGCGGAGAAAAACTTAATACTTTATCAATTTTTAATATTGTTCCATATAATATTGCTGCATATCCACCTGCTGAACATCCAAATGCTATAACTTTTTTATATTTACCTGTTTTTATAAATGTATCTATAAAATCAATTGTACTTTTAAAACTTTTTGTAGTATTCCTTAATCCTGTTATATAATAACGACAATTTACATCTCGTAAAAATAATTTATCAATTGTTTTATATTCTTTTAAAAAATTGTAAAAAATAAAAGTAGGTAATGAATTTTTCCATCCCATACCAGCAAATGAAATTAATAATGTTTCACTATTATTTTTTTCAAAATAATAGTCATCATGATCAGACCAATTATTATTTTTATGTTTATCAGAATAATCTATATCTCCTAGTATTTGTGCATTTGAAAAATCGTCTTTTTTTTCGTTAGATGAATATGTTATTTTCAAATTATTTAAATATGGTATATAATTATTGATATTTGCTCTTACATTTAATTTTTCTTTTATTTCTTTTCCATTATTATCAAACATAAAACTTATTAATGTATATCTTTCACCAGATGTTACTTCTTTTACACCATGTAAAAGTTCTGAATTAAATATAATTAAAGATCCTTTATTCAATTTTAAGTTTATATTTAAATTTGGAAAATAAAATTCACCTCCTTCATAATCACTTTTATCACTTAACATTAATACTAAAGATAATTTTCTGTATTTTGTATCTCCTGCATCATCGGTATGAATATTGTAAAATGAATTTTCATTACCATTATAGTATCCTACTTTCCAAAGTTCTCTATATTTTATTTCAATATTAAATACATCTTTCATTTCTTCATATATTTTTTCAAACACATTATGATCTAAAAATTCAGTGTATCTTGTATTTTTTATAAAAATATCTTTTCTTTTTTTTTGATTAAAATTTACTCTATTACCAACTTGTCCATCTATATGATTACAATCATTTTTGCAATGATTTATTAAATCATTTATTTGTTGTTCATTCAAAATATTATCCCATATTTTGTAATCAGGCATTTTAAATAAATATTAATAATAATAATAATAAATATTTATTTATTTTATTATTTTTATAAAGATTTATAATGTAATAAAATTATATTATAATAATCATATATTAAATTTTCCCTGTAATGTACATGATCTTCGCCATTGAATATCATTAATCCATTTGCGCTACAATCTAATTCAAAACAATCTTCTTTGTTTGGTTTATAATCATATCTTCCTTTATTTTTGATTGGTTGTTTTGTTTTATCAAAATATATATTCCAATTACTATTTTCTGGTTTACTTAATATATATGAACATGTAAATTGACATGTATCACGATCAGTATGAGGTGGTAAATTTGCATTTTTTACATATGCGGACAAAAAACTATAAGTAGCTTTCATTTTTTTGTTTGTTATTTTTTCTATTAATGGTAATAATTCTACATGTAATAAACGAGTTATTATTTCGTCTGTTATATAATACCGATCTGACTGGGTTCCACCAAATTTGTACAAATTATTATTTATATTAATATTAAAATAATTTTCAATAATTTTATGTATTTTGTTATTTACAACATTTTCCACTATTACAGGATTATATTCATCTAATTTGTAAGTTTTTTCTATATTTTCTTTTATTAAAAAAGATGAATTATTTTTTATATTTTTTATTTCTTTTAATGTATTATTTAATAAATCTTTACAGCCTCTATGTACAATATTAAAATTTTTAATGTACAAATAATTAAGATTGTTTTCTTTTTTATAAATATTATTTATGATATCATTATAATCTAATTCTTCATCTTTATCTTCATCTTCGCTCTTTTCATCATTTATATTGTGTAATTTCAATAATTTATTATCTTTTTTTGATTTTTCTCGAATATATATGTTAAATAATATCATATTATCTTCTAAACCTTCATAACTTTTTATTAATTTATCATCTCTTGTATTTGTATTATTTGTACAATTATAATAATATAATATTGAATTTTTATTACAAACATAAATTTTGTTTAATTTTCTGAATTTTATTTTTGTATTATATAATAATCCAGTTATAGTCATTAATCTTTGTCCTCTTGTACTTGTATTTTTTTTTCCAATATCTGTTGTTAAATCATATGCATCATAATGATCATTATGAAATTTGTTATTTGTATATTTTGTTACGCATATTGATTCAAAATAATTTGGATTTATATTGATTAATTTTGAAATTTTGTTTATTATATCTGATAAATGTTCATTATTTAACCAACATATACTTCTTGATTTTTGTTCATCAAAATTACATAGATTTAAAATATTATGTACATCATTATTATTTAAAATATTTGGTATATAATTTATTTTTTTTGTTTCTAAATTTGATTCTTCTGATGTATTTAATAATTCAAATGTGTTTGAAATATTGTATTTATTATATTTATTTGATAAATTCTTATGATATAAACTATATTCGTATTTTTCATTTATATTTTTTTCACGAAACCAGAGATTAAATCCCCATTTTTCTCCTTCTAAAACTGGCATTCCTGCATGTTCACTTAAGTAATGTCTTACATTACTGTTATCATAAACATTTTTGAAAACTAATAATTTTCCTTTTTCAGGATCTATAGTTTTATTTATTTTTGTAAATATTGTACCACCACCTTTTTCTACATCATTTAAGTAACATAAAGCAGTGTATATTCTTTGACCACCTCTTAATAAATTTCTTACTGATCTTTCTGAACCATTAAATTCCCATCCATCATAATGACTTTTATATTCTTGAGTTTTATTATAATATATTACTTGTATTGATTCTGCATTATTTAATGAAATATTCAATAAATTTGAAATTTTTTCTGAAATATTTTTTGTTATATTTGTACAATTATGAGCTAACCATGTATTTTGTCCTGTTCTGCCATCTGATATTATACCTGATTTATCGCTTGATACTAAAGCATTCTTTAAATTATTTTTAGATATATTAATTATATGTTCGCATTCTTCATTTGTTAAAAAATTATTGATTGTATAAATTTCTGGATTTATATTAATAATATTTTTTGAATAATTGTTATTAGACATTTTTAATATTATTAATATAATTAATAATTAATAATTTATATTTATTTTTGAAAATAATAAATAACAAAATAAAGTTATACTGCTATAACTTAATATTTTTGTATTATTTTCTCCTAATAATACTGGTATTGTTGTTATATTATTATGTTTATCTTCATTTATATCTTTTATATCAGCTATATTACTTGTAGCAAATAATAATAAAAATAATGATAAATATGTTTCATAATCATTATATATATCATAATTGTTATCATGTATTATACATGGTAATATTAATGTTCCACAAGTCCATGCTGTTGCTATATATGATGATTTTAAAAATCCTATTTTTTGTTTTATTGTTTTATAAAATAATGTTGAAAATAATAATGCAAATACTTCATCTGTATTATCATATTGTAATATATTTATCGATACATAAATATATGAACATAGTAATATTAACATAATATCATTTTTATGTTTTTGTAAATTATTATAGTAAATTAATTTATCTTTTGTTGTTGTATTATCTATAGAAAATGAATCTAAAAATCTATCTGTTCCGTAAGTTGTTATTCCAATTCCAAATTGTAAAAATATCAAATTTAAATTTACTATATTATAATTGTAATGAATATATGTGAATATATATTGTAATATATTCAATGGTATACCTAATGTTAATCCTGGTATTTCATTTAATTTTATAATTGTATTATTATTGTTATGTAAAGACATTTTTGTATTATATAACAATGGTTTTAATGTATAACTAATTGGTTCTGTATTTTTTATTATTCTATTTATGTACATATATATACATATATATGTATTAATTGTTTTATATACTATTATTATGTTATTTATTTTATATTTTTTATATTTTTTATATTTTTTATATTTTCAAAAAAAAACTTAAAATAATAATGTTTATTATTTCAACATGAGTAAAGAAGAAATTAATTTTGATGCTGATATCAATCAATTAATGCATTTGATTATTAATGCATTTTATAGTAAAAGTGAAATTTTTTTAAGAGAATTATTATCTAATGCTAGTGATGCATTAGAAAAATATAGATTTCAATCTTTAACTAATTCTCAAACTGAAAATAATGTATCTGATTTAAAAATTTTTATAGATATTGATGTATCTAATAGTCATCTTATTATTGAAGATACTGGTATTGGTATGACCAAAGATGATCTTATTCATAATTTAGGAACTATTGCAAAATCTGGAACTAAATCTTTTATAGAAAAAATTAAAGAAAATAATTCTGGTAACACTATTGATCAAATTGGTCAATTTGGTGTTGGATTTTATTCATCATATTTAGTTGCGGATCATGTTAAAATTATTACTAAAAATGATAATGATAAAGAATATGTATGGGAATCTGATTCTAACAAATCTTATACTATATGTGAAAATGAAACTACACAATTAAAACGTGGAACAAAGATTTTTTTGAAAATAAAAGAAGAACATAAAGATTTTTTACAAGCTCATCATGTCAAAGATATTGTTAAAAAATACATGCAATTTATTAGTTATCCCATTCAAATTTTAGAAACTAAAGTTGTTGAAACAGAAGTTGAGGCCGAGACTGATGTTGAAAATAATGAACAACCTAAAGATGAAGATACAGATGAACCTGTTATTGAAACATTAGAAGAAGAGGAAAAATTAGAAAAAAAGATGACTACACAAAAAACTGAAGTTCAGGAATGGGTAACTATCAATGATGTCAAACCTATTTGGATGAGAAAACCTGATCAGGTTGATAAAGATGAATACAAATCATTTTATTCCTCTATTAATAGTGGTGAATATTTAGGTTATAAACATTTTAATACTGAAGGACAACTTGATTTAAATTGTGTTTTATTTATACCTGAAAACAATATGGCTATGTTTGATAATTCTAAAAGAAATAATATGAAATTATTTGTGAAAAATGTTTTTATTACTGAAAATTGTGAAAACTTAGTACCAACTTGGTTAAATTATTTAGTTGGTGTTGTTAATAGTGATAATATACCATTAAATGTATCTAGAGAATTATTACAAGAAAATAAAATTGTTTCTAGTATTAATAAAGTTATTGTTAAAAAGGCAATTGAATTATTTAATGAAATAGCTGAAAATACTGATGAATATAATAAATTTTATGGCATCTATAGTAAAATGATTAAACTTGGTATTCATGAAGATGAAAAAAATAGAGATAAATTAATTAAATTATTAAGATTTTATAGTCTTAATAGTAAAACGTCATATATTAGTCTTGATCAATATGTTGAATCTATGAAAGAAGAACAAAAAGATATTTATTATATTACTGGTCAAAATATTACAACATTAGAAAAATCTCCATTTATAGAAAAATTAAAAGAAAAAGGTTATGATGTTTTATTTTTTGATAATTCTATTGATGAATATATGATTCAAAATGTTAAGGAATATAATGATATTAAATTGTCTGATGTTTCTAAAAAAATTACCTTAGATGATAAATCTGATGAAAAGGATGATAATAAATACAAAGAACTTGTTGAATTTTTTAAGTCTGTATTAAGTAATAGAGTTAGTGAAGTTATTATTTCTACTAGATTAACTACTACACCTTGTATGTTATCATCTTCTGAATTTGGGTGGACTGCTAATATGGAAAGAATTATGAAGGCACAAGCTATTAGAAATGAAATGATGGATCAATTTATGTCTTCTAGAAAAGTGTTAGAATTGAATATTAATCATAAGTTAATTGTTAATATTGAGAATAAATTTAAAGATGAAAGTAATAAAGTGGTTTTGGTTGATCTTATTAATATTATGTATGATACTGCTTTACTTAACAGTGGTTTTTTACTTGATAATCCGGTTGGTTATGCTACTAAAGTTAATAGAATTATTACAGAAAATTATTGCATGATTGATGAAGATGAAGTTAAAGATGAAGTTAAAGATGAAGTTAAAGATGAAGTTAAAGATGAAGATAAAGATGAAGTTAAAGATGAAGTTAAAGATGAAGTTAAAGATGAAGTTAAAGATGAAGTTAAAGATGAAAATGATACAACTACTAATTTAGATTCTATAGATTGATATAAAAATAGTTAATTTATAAAAAAATTGAAATACATAATTATATATAAATTGGATAATATAATAAAACTTATATATAATTATGGTGTTCTATACATTTTATAATCATTTTAAAAATAACTTTGATTGTATTTACAAAAATTTTGTTTGTTATTTGACTGGGATGTATTATACTTATATTGCTACACCTGATGTTATTAAACCTTATAGACAACATGCTACACTTTATAATTATGATAATATTCTAGGTAATCTTAAAAATTCAGATGCTAAATATTTCTATGATTTATCTGTTAATAATATTAATGAAAATAATAACAATAATAATAATAATAATAAAATTAATTATATGAATAATGAAAATAATGAAAATAATGAAAATAATGAAAATATTGATTATATGAATGTTGATAATGATAACTATTATAACAATACTAATAATTATTATGATAATTATGATTATAATAATACTGATGTAGATAAAGATTATTATGATAATAAGTATTATGATAATAAGTATTATGATGATAAGTATTATGAAAGTAGTCATTATGATGATTATTATAACTATAATTATCAAAATAACGATATGAATTATGATATTAATATTGATAAAAATAAAACTGATTAATATTTATAATAATTTATTTATTTCGTCTATTATATCATCTAATATTGGTTCATCTATTTCATTATAATCTATAAAAATAGGATTATTATGGTTTATATAATTATAAGTTATAGGTTGCATTGGAACTACAGTTAAATTATTTGGCCAATGATTTGTTGTTCTATAATTTTCAAAAAATAAATGTCTTTTTTTTTGTTCTTCAAAATTATTATATATTTTCTCTCTAGGACAATAACATAAATATTGAACTAATCTTTCTTCTTCTATTTCTTTATTACCAGAAACATTTTGATGAAATGTGCGTGAGTCCCATATAACTAAATCACCTTTATTTACTTTTAATTTTTTAAATGTATCACTAAAATTATCTATGTATGATCTATCTATAATTTGCCAATCATTATTTCCAGTTATACCCATAGTTTTGAAATAATGTTCATGTAATAAATGTGATTTTTCATAAAGAATTATTGTTTTTTCTGTATTATCAGTTAAACTTACAAATGATTGATAACAATGTAATCCTTTTTTATTTGGTGATTGATCTGTATGTGTCCAATATGTATCATTTTTATTATAATCTTTTGTATAATAACAACATCCATCAAATGATACTATTAATTCATCTGTATCCCATAAATATTTGAAAATATTTTGAATATTTTTATTTATTCTTGTTTTCCATACAAATTTTTGATGACCTATATCATAATATTTTATTATACCATTTGAATGAATTATATTATGATGTTCTTTTAAATTTGGTGTATTATTAAACCAATAAAAAAAATCTTTTTTATATTCGTTTATTTCTTCTTGATTTAAAATATTTGGAATAATAGTATAACCATTATTTATCAAATTTTTTTTGTAATATTCAAAATTAGTATTCATTTATGTTAATAAATATTAATCTATTTATTATTTTATTAATAATATATTATTTATTATTTTTATTAATAATATATTATTTATTATTTTTATTAATAATATATTATTAATTATTATTGTTTAAAGTTTCTAATAAAATATTAGAAGAGTCAATTAATATTTTTTTTTCATCCTCTTTAATAGTAATTTTTGGTGCTGGTGCTACATTGATAACAAATCGATCTTCCGCAACATCAGGAACTGATTGTTCTGTATCAGAGAATTTAGCTTTAAATGCATCTATAGATTTTAAACCCAATGCTGGTGCTTCTTGTTGTAATCTTTCATATTCTTTTAATGCATAAGTTGTTAAAACATCACATGGATCACGATCTTCTCTTGACATACTAAGTTGTAATAAAATATATCTATAAAAAGAACAAAATTGTTTAGAAACAGATGAATGTTCGGCAGCTTTTTCTTCAGCATTATAGAATTTTTTAAAGGATTGAATTAATGCAGAAAGTAAACCTACTCCACCTACACCAAATAATATGCCATTTTTTAGTTGTGGATCTTCTATACTGGTTGCAACCAATGACATAGAAGATGCTATACTAGTAACTACAATACTTGTTACAGCTAAATGATTACCAAAAGTTCTCCATGAACCACCGGAATGTGCATGCATGAATCCTAATCCTGCGGCTTTTTCCCCCCAATCAGCAAGTAATGTTTCCATATTACCAGTCCATGATTCACTGTTTAATTTTTTACGTAAATCTCCTAATTTAGCTCGTGTTAGTGCTTCAGTCTCTTCAACTGTTAAATTATCTTCCGATGCTGGCATATATATTATAATAAAATAAAAGAAAGAAAAATATTCTAATTTTAAAAAAATAAACGCATAAAATTAAATATTTCTAAATATGTAAAAAAATAAAAATATTTAAATATTTTATGTTATGTTTTAAAATCAAGTTGAATAATAATTTAAAATTTATTTTTTGATAGTGATTTTTCTACTATTATAAATTCAAGAGTGAACATAAAATCATTATATGATTCTATTACATTATTATAGCTATCAATTATTTTTATTTTTAATTTTAACAAGTTTGTAAGTCCATTATATTTTCTTATTCCATCTATTCTAGTTATTGTATTTGAGAAATTTTCATTTATAGTATAATTATTTGTAATATTACCAGATCTACTATTTATTCTTGATAAAACTTTATTATTTATAATATTGTTTTTTGCTAATATTTGATGTGTTTCTATTATATTTGATTGATATTCATCTAAACAAAAAAATAAATTATTATCAGTATTATTTATTAATTTTTCTGATATTATTTTTTCATTCGACATTATTTTGTATATTTTATTTTCGAAACCTAATATATTTTCAAATGAATATGGTTCTGAATAATATTTTGTAAAATCTATTTCAATATGTGTTATATCATTATTTTTATTTAAAATGAATTCGGATTTATTATTTTTTTTGATATTATAAGATATAAAACTTATATCTTTTAATTTTTCATTTATTTCATATTGTAAATCATTTAATATTTCATAATAACCTTCATCTAATGTAATTGTTATTTCTTCATCTTCATTTATTGAAGATGAATTTGTTTTATAAATTTTTATACAAAATTTGTTGTTGTTTTTTTCTTCAGTTATTAAAAAAGGTTTTTTTAAATTATGGACTGATCCTAATCTTAATTCTACTACATTGTTTGTTTGTGGTATTGTAAATTCACAATTTGTGGATTTACTTAATATATTATTATCTCTATATTTTGTATTGAAATGATAATAATAATGGTTTGTATTATTTACGACTGATAATTCATTTGATATATAATTTGTTATCTCATTATTATCAATATCTTTTAATTCTTTATTATCTTTATTATCTTTATTATCTTCATTATCTTGAATGTCTAAATTATCTATATTATCTACATTATCTTGTATGTCTAAATTATCTTCAATGTATAAATTATCTACATTTTCTAGATTATCTTCATTATCTAAATTGATCTCATCATTTTCTAAATCATAATTATTTTCAATATTATTATTTTCTTTATATAAATCCAAGTTAGAAAATTGTTCTATATAATTGGTTTCTTCTAATAATTTATCTTCAATATCAGATAAAAATTTTTTTATATTATTTTTTTCTTTGAAAGATGTATTTTTTAATGAATCTATTTTTATTTTTATTTCATTTGAGCTTGGATTTTCTAATTCTAATATATTATATAGATCTTCTTTTGTATAATCATTTATATTTAAATTTATATTATTAGCTGAATCTTCATTTTCATTTTCATTTTCAATATTATCTTCATTTAAGTCATTTAAAATATTTTTTGTTTGTTCAAAATCATTATCATTATTGTTGATATTTTTTAATAATGATGTTGAATCTATCATAGTTGTTTCTTCAAAATCATATTGTTTATTATCATTATCTTTGTATAAAATTAAATTAGCAAATTCTTCTATGGTTGATTCTTCTTTTAATAATTTTTCTTCAACATTAGATAAAAATAATTTTACACTATTATTGTTTTTAAATAATGTATTTTTTAATAAATCTATTTTTACTTTTATGTCATTTGAGTTTGGATTTTCTAGTTCTAATATATTATATAAATCTTCTTTTGTATAATCATTTATATTTAAATTTATATTATCACTATTATTATCATCATGATCATTATCATGATCATTATCATCATTCAATTCATTTAATATATTTTTTGTTTTTTTGAAATCATTATTATCATTATTTATATTTGATAATAAGGAACTTGAATCATTCATAGTTTTTTGTTCAAAATTATCATCTTTCAACATTAACATATTTTATATTTTGTTAATTTAATATAATAATTAAATTTTAATTTCTTTTAACCCTTCATTTATTAATTTTGTAAAATTTAATATTTTTGAATTCTGTAAATATTTTGGAATTTCTTGTATACCATGTCCTCTTTTATAATGTTTTTTTGTTTTGAATAGAAAATATTCTAAAATTTTTAATATATTTTTTAATTTATCATTCAAATGATTTTTTTTAAAATGTTTATTTGAACAATAAATATATCTGTTGTAATTATTGTCTTTATATATTTTATATTTTTTATGAAATAATATATTTTTTACAATACCAATTCCATCTATTTCGTTTGTTGAATTGTTCATTTCTAATATTATTAAATTCTCATTTGGTGATATTGTTGAATTTATTTTTACAGGTGTACCATAAATACTACCATTATGATTATTTAATTTTTTCCAATTTTCATTTTCTTCTTTTGTTATATTATTGAATCGTGTAACGCATAATTTTAACATTTATAAATTTTTTTTTTTTTTTTTGATTATCAATTTTTTAAATAATATAATGTTATTTTTACTTTTTCCTTATTTATTATATTTTCTTTTAATTTTTTTATTTTTGTATTATTATCATGATCTTCTAATATTATATCATTTATTTTATAAATGAATTTGTATTTATTTATTGTTTCATATATTTCATTTTCATATATATTTTTATTTACATTTTTTATAACAACATAATTATCATTCAATTCTATATTTATATTTAAACTATCATTTTTTATTTCTAATTCTAATTCTCTTGTGTTATTATTTTGTTGTAATATTATTTCATCTTTTATAATATCCACATATTTCTTTTTATCTTGATGTATTTCTAATAATATATTTTCTACTGATGATTTGGGATATTCATTATCCAATTCTTTTTTTAATTCATTTCTTATTGAATCTTTCCAATTATTTTTATTAAAAGAATCTGTTAAAATATTATGTAATTCTGTTTCTGATAATTTTAATTTTTTTGTTCTATTTAGATGTTCTGCATATTGTTCTTCAACTTTTTTTTTTGATATATTTATTATTTTATCTAATATAGACATTATAATTTATTATTATAAATTATAAATTATAATAATCATTTATTTAAATACTTATTATAATATTATTATAATATTAAGTTATTATGATATTTTTGTATATTCTATATTTTTTTTATTTTTTAAGTTTTATTTTTGTATTCTCAATTAATTATATTTATTATAAATTATCTAATTCTTTTAATTATTATCTTCTTTGTTTTTTATTCAAAATTATTAATCTTAATGGTGCACCAATGATTAAATTTACACAGTGGTTTTTAACTATATTTGATAATATATTTATTACCAATAAAAAAAATAATTTAATTATTTTTGATATATTCAATAATATTTATAATAATTGTAGTGTACATTCATTACAATATACTGAAAAAATATTTTATCAGGATTATTCTGCTTCTTTTTATGATATTATGACTATTGATAAATCCTTTACTGTTAAATCTGGTTCTATTGCTCAAGTATATAAATGTTATCATAAACAATTAAAAAAATATGTTGCTGTTAAAGTTATTCATCCTCATATTAATTATCAATTCATATGGTTTAAAAAAATTATTGATTTGTATATATATATTACTAAATTCAATATATTTAAAAAATATAAATTACCATTTGATTTTATTACTATTTATAATGATTTTTATAAACAAACTGACCTCAATAATGAATCTTATAATATGAATATATTTAAAGAATTATATAAAAACAATGATATTATTGTTATTCCTCATTCTATATTTTCTAGTAAAAATATTTTGATTATGGATTTTTATGATGGTGTATTATTTTCTGAACTTCAACATTCTGAATATTTCAAAACTAATATATTTACTATCTTCAAATTATTTAATCTTGATATGCTTTTATCTAAATCTTTATTTCATAATGATTTACATATTGCTAATTGGATGATTGTTAATGATTGTTCTAATAATAACAATTCTGATATATCATATATTTCTTTTGATTATATTAAAATAGTTATATTAGATTTTGGATATTGTAATAATAATTATTATATTGAATTCACTAAAGAATTTGTTATGTATTCTGATACCGGTAATTATAGTTCTTTATTAGATCTTGTTATCTCTGTTGTAAAAAAAGAAAATAATATTACACTTGATAAAAATGAAATTTTTCAATATATGTATGATTCATACAATAATAGCAATAAAAATATATATGTCAATAATGATTATATTAATCTTGAATATACTATTGATATTTGTATTAATAACTGTGATAATACTTCTGATTTTTTTAACAATGCTAAAAATTTACACTTTTTAGATAAGATTAATTTTTTAATTTATTTTTTGAAATATTGTATAGCTAATAATATTGTGTTAAATAAATATTTGTTTGATCTTTTGATATATTTTATTATTATTTGGAAAAATCTTTCGTCATATTCTTATAATATTGATAATAAAAAAGTATTGTCAATATCTAATTATTATGCTAAAAAATATAACTTTAAAAGTATTATTAATTGGAATAATATGTTTTATGAAAATAACAATGATTTAAAAAATATATATACTAATACTTATTTAGATGATATATCTTGTAATAATCTTAATGATATTATATCTATATAATTTTATTCTATTTTTCCTTATATTTATGTGATAGTTTCATATATTTTATTAAATTTTAATTTTATCATTATCCTTCTAATATTATTTAAATATATTTAAACAATATTTGTATATATAATAAATATATTGTATATTTATTATATGGGTGCTGGTATTATACCTATCGCATTATGTAATGGAACTTTATTTATTTTACTTGGTAAAGAAAGATTTAAAGAAAACAACCAATATTTATGGTGTGATTTTGGTGGTTCTGTTGATAAAAAAAATAAATCTGAAATTTATAATCCTTATTATACTGCTATTAGAGAAGGCACTGAAGAATTGAATGGTCTTTTTGGTAATTTTAATATATTAAAAAAAAAAGTTGATGATAATTATATATCTAATATTTCTAATACTGATAATACATATCATTCTTTTTTATTTAATGTTCATTATGATACTAATTTACCTATATACTTTAAAAATCAAAATAAATTTATAGAAGAACATTTGTCTGATATTGTTTCTCATAATAATGGATTATTTGAAAAAACTGAAATTAAATGGTTTACTATTAAACAATTGAATAATCTTGTTAATAAAAATAAATCTCCTATTAGAAAACATTTTGTTTCAATTGTCAAACAAATAATAAAAAATCATCAAAATATTATTAACGAAATATCATAATTTTTTTGTAATAAAAAATTATGTTATTATTTTATTTTTTTACCATTTTTATTTTTTATTTTTCATTTTTCATTTTTCATTTTTCATTTTTCATTTT
>Ga0163111_10000294_pt1 | contig 30163 bp, 18 predicted proteins | sample CRUFie1St18metaG_FD_109645 | JGI IMG/M metagenome (GOLD analysis project Ga0163111, IMG submission 109645) | Marine microbial communities from the Costa Rica Dome - CRUD Field 142mm St18 metaG | ecosystem: Environmental > Aquatic > Marine > Oceanic > Photic zone | place: Costa Rica: the Eastern... | reverse complement strand
CTCTACGCTGGGAAGGATCGCCGTAAACCAAGTCCAGAACATCTGAAGGAGATCGACGCCCTTGTCTTTGACATGCAGGACATCGGATGCCGCTTCTACACCTATTTCTCCACCATGGGCCTCGCAATGGAAGCCGCAAAGGAAGCTGGGATCCAGTTTGTCGTCCTTGATCGGGTGAATCCACTTGGTGGGGAGAAAGTGGCGGGGCCACTACGTGACGGGGAGCAGAAGTTCGTCGCCTTCCACGATATCCCATTACAACACGGCATGACCGCGGGAGAGATGGCAAGGCTTTACCAGGGCGAACTCTACCCCGAACTCAGCCTCTCGGTAGTGCCCCTTCGCCATTGGAACCGTTCCATGCGTTTTGATGAAACGGGTCTTCCATGGGTCAAGCCTTCGCCGAATATGCCCAATCTCGCAGCTGCTACTCTTTATCCGGGAATCGGCCTATTGGAGTTCACCAATCTTTCCGTAGGCAGGGGGACCAAGCTCCCTTTCGAAATGGTTGGCGCGCCATATATCAGGCCTGAAGATCTCGCATTAGAGCTCAGTGCCAGAAGTCTCCCAGGACTGGAATTCGTGCCTGTCAGATTCATTCCGGAATCCAGTGTTTTTGAAGGCGAGGAATGCGGGGGCGTACGCATTCTGCTCAAGGATCCTTCCATCTGTGAATCCCCTCGTCTCGGCTTCGCCCTGGCCCAGTCGCTACGGAAACTCTACCCTAACCAATGGCAAACCGAAAAGCTGAACACCCTACTTTGCCACCCTTCCACCGAAAATGCGATTCTGAACCAGCATCCTCAGAAAAAAATCATCGCGGAGTGGGAAAAGGATGTTGGCGCCTTCAAAGAACGACGTGAAAAATTCCTGCTTTACCGGTAAGAATATATCACGAAACCCACTTTCTCTTTCTTTCTGTTCCTCTTGTGTCTTTTCCTCTGGGCGGCTCCAGAGCAAAACGTGGGTGCCCTCAATTGGCAATGTCCTACCGGCTCTTCCCAAATATGGATATTCCTATCCGACAACCACAGATGCGAGTCCTGACCCACCCTGTCGGGAGAATCTGATAATTCGGTCATATGCCAACATCAGGAATAACCGCTTCCACGATACATACCGGTCAGGATCATCTCGTCCAGAGCCGCTAACAGAAAAAATCTCAGCATCGAGGGAGATAGAAAATTCCCCTTGAACCAGACATGGAAGCTCTCTGAGCTCCGCATCTTGTGGGATCCTTTACGCTGGCGCACGGTCTTTTTTCTCTTTAGGAAGGCAGGCCACCATGAAACATACGCTCGCATTTCTGGCATTTCTTACCGGCATCCTACCTCTGGCGGGACTGGCTGACATCTCTCTTCCTCGAATTTTTGGGAATCACATGGTTCTCCAGCGAGAGACTCCAGTCAAGGTCTGGGGTAATGCCGACTCTGGAGAAAAGGTTTCTCTCAAGTTCGGGTCACGCAACTTTTCTGCAACCGCCGACGAGGACGGCAGATGGCACATCGATCTGCCCGCCCTGCAAGCCGATGGCGGCAAAACCCACAAGATGACAATCAAGGGGAAAAACACCATCATTCTGGAAGACATCCTGATTGGTGATGTGTGGATTGGATCCGGACAGTCCAACATGGAGTGGAGCCTGAACCAGAGTGAAGGCCGGGACGAATTCGTGAAGGCAGCAAACCACCCGGGCATTCGCCTCTTTCATATTCCTAAGAAACAGTTCGACACCCCACAGTCTGATGTAAATGCAGAATGGAAACCATGCACGTCAGCAAATATCCCCAGATTTTCTGCTGTCCTCTACCATTTTGGCAAAACGATTCACGAGGACCAGAGTGTTCCCGTCGGACTGATCAATAGCTCGTGGGGTGGCTCCCCCATTGAACCTTGGACTGTTACAGACGCTGGTTCTGGAGGAATGTATAACGGCATGATTGCCCCAATCGTGGAATTCCCGATCACCGGCACGATCTGGTATCAGGGAGAGACTAATTGCATTCAAAAAAATGGCTTGGCGTATACCGGAAAAATGAGAGATCTCATCGAGGGATGGCGTCGGGTGTTTAACAACCAGAGTATGCCTTTCTACTTTGTCCAGATTGCTCCGTGGAGTGGAGGTTCCTACGCCTCAGGACAACTTCCCGCGCTCTGGGAAGCTCAGTGCGCTACCCTTAAGATTCCTCACACGGGAATGGCTGTAACAACGGACATCGTGCACAACATTGGTGATATCCATCCCCGAAACAAACATGAGGTAGGTGCCCGGTTGGCCCGTTGGGCTCTCGCAAAGCACTACAGGAGCCAGGGAGTGATCTACTCCGGACCCCTCTACAAGGCCATGAAGATTGAAGGCAATGCGATCCGCCTGGCCTTCGCTCACTCAAAGGGTCTCAAATCAAGCGACGGGAAGAGTCTTTCAGAATTTCAGATTGCAGGTACTGACGGGCAATTCGTAGACGCTGAGGCAAAAATTGTCGGTGATCACGTGCTCGTCACTGCTGCGAATATCAAACAGCCTTCCCAGGTCCGTTTCGGATGGAACAAGGTCGCGAATCCTAATCTGGTCAACGGAGAAGGACTGCCAGCCTCGCCATTCCAGACACAGAACTGGACAGGTGGAACCGGGGAATAAAGTCGTCGATTGTCCAACCTCAGGATCGGCACACTCTTCACTCTTTTTTACATGAACACCCGAAAGACACTCTTCCTCGCTCTGCTTGGATCTCATATGGCTGGAGCCGAGATAAAACCCGTCAAGCACCTCATTGATACCCATATTCACCTTTACGATACAACGCGAGAGCAGAAGGTCAGCTGGCCTCCGGAAAAGGATGAAGTGCTCTACAAGCCCCATCTCCCGCCAGAATACACCACGCTGGCGAAAGCTGCAGGCGTGACCGGGGTGGTTGTCGTGGAGGCAAGTGATCGCCTTGAAGACAACCGGTGGGTGCTCGACCTCGTCAAGGATGACCCATTTTACATTGGCCTTGTCGGAAATGTTGATGTCTACCGGGAGGACTTTTCCAAGCATGTAGCTGATCTAAAAAGAGACCAGCGCTTCGTGGGCGTACGCGCCCGGGGCTCGAGACCCATCGACTTTACCCACGATCTGGTCCTCTCAAATCTTAATATGCTGTCACAGCATCGCCTCACCATGGACTACCTGACCAACGGCGGAGGGATTCCCGGTATCAAGACCGTAGACAAGCTGGCAAGAACCATTCCCAGCCTGACCATCGTAGTTGACCACTGTCTTGGATATGATTTTGACGGCAACCCCCCCTCCCTTGAGTGGGTGAATGCAGTCAGGAGTCTGGCCTCCAACAGGAATGTCTACTGTAAGATTTCCGGCTTGTATCAGCGGTGTACGACGCAGCCCGCGACCAAGGAGCCAAGCCATTACAAGGCAGTCCTCGACACTCTCTGGAATCACTTTGGATCCAAGCGACTCATCTACGGTTCCAACTGGCCGTGCACAAAGCATAGCGGAAGCTACGCAAGCTTCCTTAAGCTCGTGGACAGCTGGATCTCTGGAAAGGGCGCAGAGGCCCGTGAGAACTACTACTGGAGGAATTCCGCCACCGCCTACCGCCTCCCCCTGAAGTAAAGGACGCGCCTTTCCTGTACGCAAAACCGCCCTCATCGGAGAGGGCGGCAATCGCTTTTCTGGGAAAAGTCTAAATCTTGCAAGAATCAGGGAATTATCCGCAAGGTGAAGTAGGCCCGTATTGAGCTTGTAACCGGTGCTGTTCCAAAGACGTCCTTGGTGTCCGGCATTTCGATATGGTAGAGGCGGTCCAGCCACTTCTTATCACCTGATCCGAAGTCCTTCATCACGACCAGAACACTCTTCCGGTCATCGTCAATGTGCACACGCTCAATGGCATCATCCCGCTCCTCATGTCGGGGTGATCCATAGCGTCCCGTGTTCGTATAGAACCACGAACGGACCTTGAGTTTGCCTGCCAGCTGCTCCTCGCTGACTGCTTGACTCACCGGTTGAGTGAGGCTGAGAAGGAATCCGTTCTTGGCAGCTTTTGCGTGGTGGATGGCAGCAGCCACTGTCTTCCCATCGTATATAATACGCTGCAGGCTCGCTTGCTGCCCACCCCAGGCACCCCAGCCACGGCCAGTCTGCCCAACAAGAAGACTACCGTCCGGCAGAAACACAGGGCGCATCACCCCGGAAGCAAAGAATCGTCCAAAAGGAATAACGCTCCCCTGATCAATTCCGTTGACCTGCTCTGGAACAACTCTGAACAGATTGGATAGGGTCTGGTCTCCAAGGAACATCTGTCCCCCGAATGGTCCAAACTTCCCACCGGTAGTATCCCAGGTTGGATTGCCGGGTGAGTTGGCGACCATGCCATGTGGAAGCCACACGGCACCCTTTCGGATCTTATCCTTCCACTTGTCAAACTTCAGTTCAGCCGAGTCCGGCTTCATCTTTCCCTCGAGGGTCAAAAGCCCTGAAAGATGCCCGTAGAACTTTCCTTTCTCAAGAGGAACCACCTTCGAGGATCCCACATACTCTCCCTGATTTTCAGCATACCAGATACGCCCTTCCGGATCGACTCCGAGACCGGCTGGACTCCGGAGACCATTGGCAAAAGGCTCAAATTTACCCTCCGGAGTGACCCGGCACGCCCATCCTCGATAACCACCCATTGAGCCCATGAACGGTCCTCCTGCACGCCAGGAGGTGCGCTCACTGCCTCCATGGGAGAGGTTCAAGGAGAAATAATAATTTCCCTCCTTATCCCTCACCGGACCATGCGCATATTCATGATAGTTGCCGTGAAAACCGTAATCGTCACAGACAGTCTCGAAACTGTCTCCACGGCCATCACCGTTGCTATCCTTCATCCTTGTCAGTTCGGGCTTCTGCATGACGACAAACTGGTCACCCTTGTCATCCTCAATCCAGACGCCGAGACACTCGTAAGTTCCCTCTGCAAACTTGGTCCATTTATCATTTCGGATGCGCCAGATGCCAGCGGTCCTCGTAGCCACCACTACGGTTCCATCCTTGGCCACTGCAATCCCGGTAGGCTCGAAAAGCTGGTCTCTCCCATAAATATCCTTGGGCGCTTCCCAGTTCTCGAAGGAATATCCCGGCGGAAGTTCCATTTCCTTCTTGCCTGCCTTGTTCTTGTTACGCACCACGGGTTGCTCGCCCCAGTTCTCCTCCTTGGCCACGTAAGGTCGGCTCATGAGTGGCTTCTCCAATTTAGCGCTGAAAGTGTAGGCCTGAGCCGTTCCCGCCTGCAGAGTCCACTTGCCGTCGGCTAGTGTCCCTCCTCCCACCTTGAGATCAACCAGTCCCTCCTCCGAAACTTCAAACACCTGATTGGTCTTCAACTCCGCGCGCAGGACGATCTCAAGCCGGCCGTCCTCGGAAAAACGAACCCCCTTCAAGAACTCGTTTTGCCCTACGCGGAAGCGAAATACTGGATCTCCAGTTGCCGACTCGACACTATGACCGTGGTAATCTGCATCCACCGAAGCAAGAAGCTCTGGAAAATCGCGATCTTCCCAGAGCCACTTCTCAATATTCTTATGATCTTTCACATCAGGCTCCTTGAACTCAAAATCTACGGCACTCCCCCCGACAACAGGCCGGAGGATGCCGATATTCTCAATATAGGTTTGAGACCCGTCACCACGCCGTGAGTTTGGTTGTCCACGTCCCCTGCGCTCCTCATTAAGATTGAGGAATCCCCCTCCCCAGATGTTGCGAACCGCAAGGGTGCGTGGATCAAAAGTGTAGTTCATTCCATCCGGCAGACCGACGTGAACGGCCCGACCACTTGATTTGACGATAGGTGCCCGGAAAATTCGCGTCCGCTCTGCAACAACGACTTCACCTCCGATCTTCAGAAGGTCCTTGGAACGATCCTTCTCCTTTACTTCCTGCTTGGGAACGCCCGGCGTCTCCTTGCTGGAGACCTTCATCATACCGTTCATCAGGGTGAAGTGCCCTGGAAAGGTGCAGACGTAAGGGTAAGCTCCTTCTTCCTTTGGAGCCTTGAACCAGATGACTGCCTCCTTCTTGGGTTGAACCATCCCGGAGCTGTGAAGAATCCGAGGATGTCCCTTAGGCTCCCAGTTCATCTCTTCTCCCTTTGCGCCAAGTTCGAGAACTGCCTCTATGAGTTCTTCTCCCTTGTCTTTCCCTTTGGACTCTCCGGGCGTACAGATAATGAGGTTGTGAGGAAGGTCGTCAGGATTTCTGAAGGTAAGCTTCACTCTGCTCTCAGGTTTCACATTGAAAGAAGGAATGTCGTATTTCATCTGCGTCCGAACAGCCGTAATCACAATCTCCTGGTCAATTTTTTCAAAACCCTTGGGAGGGTTCTGAGCATGGAGGAATGACAGGGCGCAGAGAACAAACGCCAGTGTAAGAATGGTTGGTTTCATGATGATGCGTTGTAGGAGTGAAATTCCCACAGGACTTGGAAACTAGAATATCGATCGCCGGTCAATCGGTTTCTTGGCTCTTCCCTGAACCTGCGATCTACACAGAAGTCACAGACAACTCATCAAAACCACAAACAGTCGACTAATTCACTGACGGAGAAAGAAAACCACGAAAACCAAGGGCCTCTGGCTGACTGAGTAATCACCCCAAGAGACTAGGAGAAGAATGCCGGCTCAGGCATACTCTCTGAATTGATTATAGTAATGCTCCTCGGCCCGAATACCGGTCTTCTGTGATCCGGGACAGCCCTCTGCCGGAAACCGAGGCTGCGATTGCCCGGTCGAATAAAGTAGAGTCCCCGGCATCGATATCCTTGGAGAAGCTACCCGGATACTGGTAAAAACCATATTACAGATCAGAGAACCTCTCGACTGAACCAAGGCAGATACCCTCATGACCAAGACCCTTCTTATTCTGATATCATTGATCGGAATCGCTCCCCTGTTCTCAGAGCCCAAACCGGACAAATACAGTAGGTATTTTGCAGGGCGCTGGATTGGCGGGGCTCATGGTAATATCGTCTACAAGATCTATGCGCCTGCGAGAATTTCCCCTTCCGCCTCCCTGCCGGTTGTGGTCTATCTCCACGGCTCTGCAAAGTGTGGCACCGATAACGTCAAACAGACAAAGGTGGCAGTCCCCGCATCATTCGTTGCCAACATGGCCAAGCGTCCGTGCATTCTCATTGCTCCACAGTGCAATCATGGACAGGCATGGATGACGAAGTCCGGAGAATCCGTGATCTCCCTTCTCGACGATTTTCTTGAGAATACCAGAGTCGCTGACTCCAAAAGGGTCTATCTCACGGGATTTTCTCTCGGCGGCTATGGGGTTTGGCACCTCATCGACAAGCGCCCTGACCTCTTTGCCGCTGCAGTGCCTCTCGCCGGCGCCGCCAATATCAGTGACGTCTCTCACCTCAAAGACGTCAGCATCTGGATTTTCCATGGCCGTCGCGATAAATCTGTGAAGGTCCAGCGAGCTCGTGATATTTCGTCGGCACTCAAGAAAAAGGGAATCTCTCATAAATACAGCGAACTCCCGGCCGGCCACCTTATCACCAGCAAGGTGTTCAACGAGGACGAGATCCACGAGTGGATTTTCCGCCAAAGACGAAAATAGCCCTTGTTCGCGGTCAGATGCATCTCAAAGAAGGCGCCTAACAAGACACCCTACTGCGCTCCATAGAGATGTTTTCCTTCCTTCGCAGCTTTATGCGCGCGCTGAGTATCCTGAGCCGCCCCGGGGTCTCCCTGCTCCTTCATCCAGCGATCGAGCTCCGAGCTTAATTTTTTCTGTATCCCGGAAAACTCAGGATTCCCTGCGAGATTCCTCATCTCATAGGGATCCTCTCCAGTATGATACAACTGCTCAGCCGGGCGACGCATGTAACGGCGGACAACCTTGTAGATTGAGGGGTTATTCCACGAATCCCGTACCCAGGTAGCCCAGTAAGGGTTATTCAATACTCCTGTTCCCCTGATTCCCATGAGATGTTTTTCTATGTAGATTTCTTCGGGCAGGAGATTCCTGATATATCGCCATTCCCCATCCGTCACGGTCCGAATCGGGTAACGAGGACCCTCTGGAATGTTGTTATGCAAGCCGTAGGCATATTGCCTGTGACTCTTTTTCTCTCCCCGGAGAACCTCCGCAAAGCTTTCGCCATCGTAGGGTTTTGCGCTGCAATCACCTCCAGCAAGCGTCAGGAGGGTAGGCAGGATGTCTGCGTACTGCACCACGGCATCAGTGGTGCTCCCACCATCGATTATCCCAGGCCACCGGGCAATCAGGCCAGTATGTATTCCTGTGTCCCAATTCGTCCATTTGCACCCCGGAAATTGTGCGCCCTGCTCGGAAGTGAACAGAACCAGCGTCTCATCCGCCTTTCCACTCTCCTCTAAAACTTTGAGGATCTCCCCCACCTGCCCATCCATGTAGGTAATCTCTGCTAGATAGGAAGAAAAATCCTGCCGGGTTCGGGGCGTATCAGCAATATTCGGAGGCAGCTTGATCTTGGCTGGAGGGTATTGCGAAACATCCCCCATCACCCATGGAACGTGAGGCTCAACGAGTGCCACCACCAGGCAGAAGGGCTTCTTCTGCTCTCTCTTCATAAACTCCGAGATACCTGACAGCTGGTGAGGGTTGGTGGGGTTTCGAACACAATTCGAATCGAATCCGTCAACTTCCTCAAATGGGAATACCTTCTTTGGTTTCACATGCACTTTTCCAGCCAATCCCACCCGGTAGCCAAACGGTTTCAGATGATGCGGCATACTGGTCACCGAATCCCTGCTGGCAGAGTGATTCCATGCACATCCATTCCGGGTGGGATACTGCCCACTGAACAATTCCGCACGGCATGGTTGACACATCGCCTCAGATAAATACGCCCGACGAAACAGGAGACCCTGCCCGGCAAGCATGTCGATATGCGGAGTTTTGGCATTCTGCCCCCCGTATGCTGGCAAATCGTTGAAAGTACAATCGTCCGCTATGATGATCAGGACATTGGGAGGACTCTCGGCCTGCAGCCACCCGACAGAGACCAGAAAACTAAACAGTAGGAATCTCATGCCAAGGTCTTAACCCCTCAGGGTCCGGCTCAAAAGCGGTTAATCCCTGTTTAGTGGTGCGCTACCCATTCATTCACCACAATCATGAATCCTCCGGGCGTGCCGGACATTGAAGCACGCGAGCGGAAATCCCCAAGCCTGTTCACCCAGAGGTCGGATTCGCTTTCTTGTTCCTATTTTTGTTTCTGGGCTGCCTCGCACCAGGTCTCTCCTCCGGCACAGGGAGCTTATAATCCGCGCGAAGCCGCTCCAGCTCCTTTTTCAAGGTAGCCTCAATATCGGAATAACTCGCGTCCCCGTAGACGCTCCTGAGCTCTTCCGGATCCTTTTTCAGATCAAATAGCTCCCACTCGTCCTTATGATAGAAGTGGATGAGCTTGTGTCTACCGGTGGTCACTCCGAAGTGCCGTGCGACACTATGCGCACCGGGAAACTCGTAATAGTGGTAGTAGAACGACTTCCGCCAGTCATCCGGCGTGTTTCCCTTAAGGACGGGCACCAGACTCCTCCCCTGCATATCTTCTGGAACCTTTACTCCAGCGGCGTCCAGGAACGTCTCCGCGAAATCAAGGTTTGACACAATATCGTCATTGACAGCCCCCGGCTTCACTACCCCTGGCCACTTGATAAGGAGGGGCGTCTTGAGTGACTCCTCATACATCCAGCGCTTATCATACCACCCGTGCTCTCCAAGATACCACCCTTGATCCGAGGAGTAGATGACGATTGTGTTTTCCGCCAGCCCACTCTCCTCAAGGTAGTCGAGGATGCGACCGATTCCATCATCTACTGACTTCACGCAACGCAGGTAGTCCTTTACGTAGCGCTGATATTTCCACTGGATGATCTCCTTCTCACTCATCCCGGAACGCGCTTTTTTAAACGCCTCGTTCTTGGGTCCATAGGCCGCATTCCATCTGGCCGCCTGCTCTGAATTCAACCCCCGAGGAGGCCCAAGCTTGAGGTCATTATCATTGAGATGCCTGCGAATCGTCATCGTCTGCTCAGAGGCTGCAGAGGTTCTCCCCTTATAATCATCCCACAGTGTCTCAGGCTCCGCGATATTCTTGTCGTCAAGCCAGTTCAAATATTTCGGCCCCGGCTGCCAGTTCCGATGAGGAGCCTTATGCTGGGTCATGAGCATGAACGGCTTCTCTTTATCTCGAGACTCCTTCAACCACTCGAGCGTAAGATCAACGATGATATCCGTGGTATATCCGGTATGCTTCCGCTGAGCAGGCGTGCCGTCTGCCTGCCTGTACTTCATGGGAGGGTTATAGTATGGTCCTTGCCCGATCAGGACCTCATAGTGGTCGAAACCCGTGGGCGTGGACCTCAAATGCCATTTGCCCAGCATTGCGGTCGTATATCCGGCCTCACGAAGAACCTTGGGAAAAGTCCGCTGCGTTCCATCAAAGGTATTCCCGTTACGAATAAATCCATTCAAGTGGCTGTACTTGCCAGTCAATATCACCGCGCGGCTCGGGCCACAGATCGAGTTCGTGACGTAACAACGATTAAAACGCATTCCCTCATTTGCGATCCGATCCATGTGAGGGGTGGTAATCCGGGAAGGGTCGTAGGCGCTGAGAGCCTGCTCACAATGATCATCCGTGAAAATCAGGAGAATATTTGGTCGCTCTGCGCCCCACAAAGGCATGCTGCAGAGCAGGAGAAGTAGGCTCAATCTCATCACTCGATCAGGACGCCAGTCCTCACTCGAAAAGTCAAAGGTCAAATCGATTCCGCCCCAATCTACCAGGCGGCCGGATAAACGGCACGACTACAGCTTGTTCGCATCAACGATGACATGCTTTATCGACCGTCTCAGGTAGGTATAGGTGATGTGAATTTTCCCATCGCTACTCTGAATTACCGCAGGGTAGGAAAATTCCCCGCTCTTGCGCTCCAGTGTCATTACCGGATTCCACTTCTTTCCGTCTTTTGAAACAGCAACATTAAGCATTTCACGACCACGAGGACGGGACGTTCTTGTGGTGTGATTGTAGACCAGTAACTGCCTGCCATCCATGAGGGAGACTGCGTCTGTTCCGGAATTCGGGTTGGGTAGATCCGTCGCCGTCATTGGACCCCACGATTGACCTCCATCCTCAGACCAGCTCTGGGTAATCACTCCCTGCCTGCTGCGGCACAGGATCTGCATCTTTCCGCCTCCATACTCAAGAATACTAGGCTGTATGGCACCAAACACTTTTCCGGTGTGCACGGGACCAACAACTTCCCACGTTTTTCCCAAATCTCTTGTTCGCTCGAAGTGCACACGCCAACCATTATGCTCGGAACTACTTCCGCACAAAATCGACCCGTCCTTCAGTTGAATTGGCTTATTCTTCACCGGCCCGAGGAGGTGTCCGATCTTGGGATTCTTCCCGAGCTTCTGCCGATTCTGCCACGTTATCCCTCCGTCATAGGAACTCATCATGACGCCCCACCAGCGACTTGGACTGGGACCGACCTTGTAAAAAAGAATGAGAGGATTCCCTCCGTCCGTTTCAACCAGTCCTCCTGACTTGAACAACACCGGATTCCAGCAGGGATACTCCCGGGCTTCTCCCTCAGCTCCACTGGCCACTTTAAATGGCTTACCCCATCCCTTTCCCGTATTTCGCGAAAGCCAGATTCCGACATCCGTGTTCTTCTCATACTTTCCGCCAAACCATGCTGCTACTAATCCGCTTTCTGTCTCCACGATCGTAGAAGCATGACACTGCGGTGTGGGCCTGTTTTTTAGTGAATAGATGAGAGAGGAATCAAGAAGGGCCCCGCTCCCAATCTTGCCAGGCTGGAAGATATCATCAGCCTGAACGATCGTCGCCGAGAGACACAGGAAAATCACCACTTGAAAAGGCTTCATGGTCACAAAGCCTCACCATTCCGACACTCGTTGTAAACCTCTATGAACACCCCGGCACTCTCTACGCCGTGGCTGGACCGAAACCCGAGGATCAAGGCTGTCCGGGGCTGCCACCCTCGCGATCACTGATCCTCCACCGCTCAGGATCATCGGGCTCCCCCTCGGAAGAAGAACTCCTGAGAACCAGTGAATACCCTTCCCCGTCAGCGCGAGTCGGCCAAGGGTCCTCGTCATCGTATGTCACCGAAGCAATCTCCTCTCCGTTAGCCGCCCGAATCACGATGCTTTCACGACCGTTCCCAAGATTCCCCTGATAGGTAGTCATCACCGCGCATCCGGGATAACGATGAGACATTCCATTCATGTTACGAGCGATCACCACCCGCTTTCCCGGATCAACAATCCGGGAGGATGCCAGAAAGAAATAAATCCCTTCTCGACAATACATTCCGGTTAGATCGACGGCGTCCGAAGTGGCATTGAGAAGCTCCAGAAACTCGAAGTCACTTCTCTGGGTCAATCCCATTGCTCGCGCACGTTCATCCGGCTCCTGCGGATGATACATAACCTCCGAGATCAGCAGGTCTCCTTTGGCCACCGGCCTCACCTGCTGGGAAGAGTCCAGTTCCTCATTCAACAACGTTCCCCATTGGTTTTCCGCTAGAACCCGAGCCTTGATCCTGTCGTTACCCGCAATTTCGATCAAAGTGCCCAAAACTTCGTTCCCCAGTGAAAGTTCGGGCAGAAGTAACAGGTCTGAGCTGCGCTCCCGTTCGTTAATCAACCTGATCGCCAACACGTTCCTACCTCTCGTGAGGAGTGGAAGGTGCTTTGTGATATCAACGGTAAGCCATCGCAAGGCCACGTCATCAGGTCTCGAGCGCGCCTTGCCGTTCCACTCCGGGCGGCCGGACACATTCTCTTTTCCTACCTCGACCCCATTCAGGTAAGCTACGAAACCATCCTCAACCTTGAGTTTCAGCATCAGAAGATCTGCAACCGGGATTTCCGAAAGATCAAAGTTGTATCTCGCTAGCACCGTCGTTCCCTTCCCAAACAAATCCTCTTCGACGTCGACTCCGATCAGATCCCGGTAGTCTTCCCGCTGATCGTATCCGATTCCTCCCTTCCCTTCACGCCAGCCAAGATCATCGAAGTCTTGCCGGGTCCACTCCTCACCCAGAGGACCTCCTCGAGGAATATCGATGCGGACCGGACTATTTTCCCCTACAAGAATTTTGCTGGCCAAGGCGTCTGGTCGGGCCATCAGGCTGCCGGTCCTGACATCCTCACCTTCCATGGGATCAAGCCCATCCATACGGAAATAGATCACACCACTTTCGGCCGCAAAGGTTCCACCTTTCTCTCGCCGTACGAATCGGGGGGCCCGCACAGGATTAAAGAGCGGGGCCGCGACGAGATCTCGCGCGGGAACTCCCCGCGGAAACCGCATTGCCGTGGCAAGCTGTTGCGGAACAAGCTCTGCTCGCCTCTCGAGCACCTCCTCGAGCCAATTGATTGCCTCCTCCCAATCCTGCTTGGTCTTTACTGGTTGTTCTGCCCGCCACCCCCATCGGGCACATTCTGCCAGCATGGCCCTGCCCACTTCCTGGGACCGGTGGCGCATACGAGCTAGATTTGCCGAACGGGACAAGATCCCCCCAACAGACAGCACCTCCTCGGCCCGGGCCCTGAAGCGGTCGCAATACCATTCCACTGACGTCAGCTGCTGGTGCAGCCATTGAGGATTAAACTGGTCATAACTGGTTCCTGCCACAAAAGGACCCACCCGGTTGATCCCGACAGTTCCTGGTTCTGCCGCAAGACTATGCTCAGAGTCATGACAGAAAAAATGAAACCCCTCTCGACCGTTTCTTCGCCAGATGGAGAACCAGTTGTTGGTAGCAAAGTTTCCTGCGAACTGAGTGACCGGCCCATCAAAATTACCGGTCAGGAAAATAACCAGCATGTAGTCGATCAGATTATCGACATTGAGGTATGTCGGAAGGAGAGGATCAGAGACCCCATATGCATTGAGCCCCTGAAGCCTTCGAAAAAGATGGAGTTTCCCTGCTTTTGATTCCTCTCTGGCCATCGCGTTGGCGATCGTCCACAACCGGCGCCATCCCCGGTCTTTTCCATCAGTAGCACGCCCGTCACTGCTGGGCTTTGCCTTCAGGACATCAAATTCTTCGTCCTCACCTCCAAAGTAACGGGCCCCATAGGAGGCCTCTGCGTGTTCCTGAGTCTGGTAGATCCCCCAGTAAAGACCGTTGAGATAAAGGTGATAGTATCGACTGCGAGTGTAGGGCTGCCCCAAATCTCGCTGGCAATCCCGGGAAAAAACGTCCCGAACGAGGGTGTGGTGACTGGAATCACTGTAATGATACGAATAGTTCTGAGCCGTCCGCAGGTCGATATCATCGAAACGACGGACTCCCTCGTCACCAAAGAGGGGATAATCCAGCTCCCCGGGTCCGTAATCCTTTCGGAAATACAGGCGATACCCATGCTTCTGGCATGCGGCCGAGCGACTGTGCCCACCACGCACCCTTATACCCGCATCAACCTGGAACCCCAGCTCCCGCCCCTTAGGATCGATCAACTCCACGGAGACTGGTCGTTCCCACTTCCTGCCCCGCCCCTCCGGTTTAACATGAATGCCGGTCTCAGGATCAAAAAAGTGCTTCCTGTCGGTAACAATGGAAATTGAAGGAAGAGCGAGCAAGGCGCCCTCAAGCTCCTCGGGCTGCGCGTCCAGAGTCTCCGGCGAAGCCATCGCATACTTCACGATGACGCCCTCCTCGTCGATAGCGCCTTTACCTGCGATCCGGGCGAAGAAAGGATTTACCTTGGCCTTGTAGTGCGTAGGCCAACCCTCAGGGCGGGCAGGCTGTCTGATCACCTGAGAGGGAAAGATGTAGCTCACTGTATCAATATCAGTCGGGAGGTAATTCTCCTTCCACGCCATGACCCGCAAAATTGTAGTGGAACCAATCTGGATTGGAGACTCGTAGATTAATCCCTCTTCCGGAGAGGGAGGAGATCCGTCCAGGGTGTAGCGGATCTCCGCTCCCTTTGTGGCAGAACTCACCTCTACCTCGAACGGCTTGTCATAAAACCCTCGATCAACACTGAATTTCGTATCCTTGACCCTTGGCTGAACCGAAGGTGCATCATTTCTGGCCCCCGGTGTCGCGCGGGAGAAAATTGTCAATCGGTCTCCCACGAGTTGATCGGCCTCGAAGAGATAGCCGCACGATTGACCTTTCCGCAATGGGGGCAGGGATGGCGCAAATTCTTGAACGATCTTCTGTTCCTCCACCAGCGCCAGTGCCAGATATTCCCCCCCAGACTTGAGCTTGAAATTCGTATGGGGAAAACTGGCATTTCTTCGATCCTTCCCGGACGCAAATACGACGAGGAACTGCCCCGGCTGCAAACGAGCCTCCGGAAGCTGCCACTTGGTCAGGCTCTCCGGGTCATCCGTCAGGGAAAAACGTTCCAGCCGTAGCTCGCTCTGCCCCGCATTATAGAGTTCGATCCAGTCGTTACTTACTCCAGTCTCGTCAAGATAGCCATGGTCCGTGCCCGGCATCACCTCGGAGACCAGAAGCTCAGCCCGTGACGTAGCGAGCAGCAGAAAAGAGAGCCCTACAGTAACGGTCTGGTAAATCATCATTCGTAAGAAGCTGATAATGAGAGTGCTGTTTCAAGAGCAATGCGCAGAAACATAATTTTTTCCGCAGCAATGCACTCCATTTGACCTCCCAAGCTTTACCAGCTGTTGGGCAAGCCATGCCTCTCGGGCAAATGTTTACCCGGTTCAGTCTACCAGTAAAAGAGCTCGTAACCCTGCCTACCTCTTCGCGATTCTGGCAAGATACTCCTTGGGCTCAGCTTCCACCTTTCCCTTGCATCCATTGCAACAGACCGCGACCGAAATGAGGACTGTTGAGGCCTTGCTGATTTTGCGACCGCTGACAGGGCACTGACCTTTAGGCGCTTTCGCGACCTTGGAAAGAAAGGAGACTGGATCTTTTTCGAACTTATCGGCGCACTTCTGGCAACAGAAATCGATCTTTACTGGAACTGCAATACGCCCATCGGCAGGCCTGCCCTTTACCGGACAGGCCGTATTGACCGAATCACAAAGGGCAGGGGTGAAGGTCATAACTACGGCAAACGTGATAAGGTAAATAGTCTTCATGATCGTTTATTGATGAAATTCATGCTCCATCCGAGGAGACCATTACCTTTGCTTATTTCGCTGTCAACGGCCTACGCGGGTGCCGCGTTCTTCCTAAGGAAAAGGCAATGGGCCGATACGGCCAAACGCTCATCAGGGTTTTGCGACAAAAATAGCGCGCTGTTTCCCGGTCTCTGTATCAAAAACAAGCACTCTTCCATCAAGGGTTCCCACGGCCAACAGGTTTTCCCAGCATGCGCAGGAAGAGATTGTGGGAGCCTCAGCCCCGGTATGTGATACAACCTTGAATTCGCTGAGACGCTTCTGGTTCTCGGCATTGAATTGCGCGACCACACCACCCGAAGTCGTTGCAAAAAAACCCTTTGGGCCAGCCATAAATCGCAGGACGGGATTATCGAACTTGGCACGATCGGCAATCTTCTTCCCATTCTCAGATCCCCACGCGAAAAGGTGTCCGTGGTCTCCCGCTGAAAGCACTTCTTTCCCATTGGAGTGAAAGGCGATTGCCCTTACCGCTTCGGGATGGCCGGAGAACGTACTCAACCGTCTGCCTGTTTTCACTTCATATACCTTGGCAGTCTTATCCCTGCTGGCGGTGGCGATCTGATTACCCTCCCGGTCCCAACTAAGTGCAGTAAGCCAGTCAGAGTGCGAGGAAACGGCCAGACCCTCAGTCCATGTTTCCGCTTGGAACAGACGTAGTTTCCCGTCAACCCCTCCGAATGCAAGAACTCGTCCATCAGGACTGAAGTCAACGGCCAGCAGGGTATCATCTCCCCGAAACGGGGTCGCAAGAACTCGTCCGGATTGGGCATCAAAGACCCTGACCTCTCCCGCTCTGCCTGGGTCCCCTGTTGCAGCAGCCAGCATTTTTCCGTCAGGTGAGAGAGCCAAACCATAGCTCCGCTGCCCATTGTTTGGAATCCGGTCCAGCAGAGCACCATTTTCGGGGTTCCATACTAGGATTTCATGATATCCACCGGTATAAAGTTTCCGTCCCTGAGGGCCGAAGACCATAGCGGTCACCCCAAGTGGACGTGGGTACGATGACGGAGCTTCTGGATGGTCCTGCAGGGGAATGATCGCAGAAAGCTGCGCATCAGGATCCTCTCCATCGTAGCCTGCTCCCTCAGCAATCCACCGCCTGAGCACACTGATTTCGTGATCACCGAGAGGGTCCGCATCCACGGGCATACGCTCTTCTTCGTCATCCGTCGTGACACGGTGAAAGAGCTCAGTCTCGAGGTCTCCGGGCTCGAGCTCCTTCCGGATTTGCCCGTAGGTATCAAGGCGATACTTTCCTTTTGCTTTTCCCTCCTTGTGACACCCCACGCATTGCCGTTGCAGAATAGGAGCCACCTCTCGGGAAAAACTGACAACTTCTGCCGAGGACAGAGCAGAGAAAAAGAAGGCGAAAGAGGTAATAGCTCTCTTCATCACGGCTAGTGCTGGAAAAGGAACTCGCTCTTGTTGAGAACAATCCAAAGAGTATCCTCAAGAGCAGCAGTGGTATTCTCTGCCCCTCGGATGTATTGGAGATGGAGGGCAAGCTCGTCATCTCCCGGCAGGCGACACAAAGCGGAAAAATAAAGTTTTCTAACAATCTCTTCCTCATTCATTCCTTCACGGATCCATCTGTGAAGGCGTCCATCTTTGGCGGTGATCATGTCATGGATAAGCTGGCCGTTATACATCTGCAGAGCCTGCCCCAGACTTGATTCATCACCACGCTCACATTCACATATGGTCTGGCGCTCGGGCTGCCCAAACACTTTCATGAACTCCACCTCTCCAATCCGTCCGCGATTATGCGCCCTCAGATCCGGTGCGGGCAGTTCAGTCGCCCTGAGCCCGGGAGGTACTCCCTCGAATTTCATGGGGCGGCCGGTCACTACACCCAGAGCATCGACGAGTTGCTCTGCCGTAAGCATCCGAGGCTGGTAGTGCGAAAAATAAGTCCGGTCGTCCCTGTTAAATTGATTGGTCTTCGACGCTGCCTGATACGTGTTGCTATTCAGAATAACCCGGAGAAGGTGCCGGCGATCATAACCGCTCTTACGGAAATCCTGTGCGAGTGCATTCAGCAGGGGTGGATTACTGGGCGGGTTGGTATCTCTGAAATCATCAAAGGGCTCAACGATTCCTTTACCAAGAAGGTAGGCCCAGATTCTGTTGGCCTCAACCTGGGCAAAGAACGGGTTGTCCTCCCCCGTCAGCCATTCAGTAAATACGTCCCGTCGATCGAAGGATTTTTCTACTTCCATTTCGCCTGCCTTCGGCGCCCACGGCTTCATTGTTTCTCCGGTTGCTGGGTGAGAAACCTCTCCGTCCTGCCGGCTGTAAACGATCAATTCTTCACCCTTGCCTGTCTTTTTGCGCTCCACGCGGTTAAAGAATGCGGCAAGCCCATAGTAGTTGTCCTGGGTCCAGCGCTCAAAGGGGTGATTGTGACACTTTGCGCATTGAATTCTTGATCCAAGAAACAACTGGGCCGATGTCTCCATCGCATCAAAGGTATTCCCTGCAGCGCGGTAGTAATTGGCAGCGGGATAGACAAGACTGCTGCCCTTGGCGGTCAGAATCTCCCGGGCGAACCGGTCATACGGCATGTTGGAGGATACCGCATTCACGAGCCATCGGCTGAACTTGAACACCGATGCATGGCCAATTTGTTTTTTTGATACACGGAGCAAATCCCCCCATTTCTGGGCCCAGAAGGAGGCATGTTCCTCGCTCTCAAGAAGAGTATCGATCAGGCGAGAGCGCTTTCGAGGTTCCCGATCCTCAACAAAGAGGCTGACCGCTTCTGCCGAAGGAAGCTGGCCGGTTACATCCAGATACACCCTCCGGACGAATTCCAAATCTTCACTCTGTGCGCTTGGGCTAAACTGTAACTGCCGTAATTTTCTATAAACGTGTTTGTCGACATAATTAGCGGGCTTTCGATCAACCCACTCAAACCCATCAATTTTCCTTACGAAGGTCAGACTCGAGCTTTCTATGAATTCAAGGTAGCGGGCAATGATCGCAACTCCACCCCGCTCAATTCCACTCACAAATCCTTGCCTCGAAACCTCTGCCACCTTTGTGTTGGAGCTCTCAAAGACCGCCAGATGCGTTACATCTCTACTCGTTCCATCGCTGAACTTCGCATGAACTGAGAACTGCTGGTTCGCGTCTGGAAAATGCAGGACTCTGGGCTCAGATGGGTAAATTGTAATCCCCGTACAGGTGATTTCCTCGGCCTTGCGAAGGGCCGCTCCCTCCGCAATCCACGAGCGAAGGAGAGCGTATTCCGGGCTCTCCTTGTCCAGCTTTTTTCCACCCTCGTGGCTGACGGCTGCAGTGGGCTTGAGCAACAACAGACTTTTGTCAGGCTCAATGGGATTCGTCCTGCGCCCCAACTCCTCGCTGACCAGCGTCAGCCCATCAAGACCCGGATCAAAGGCACGAAGCGACAGCCGGAAGCTTCCCTTGCCGTGCGGCGACCCATGGCAGGAACCGGCACTGCACCCAAGGCGCGAAAGAACTGGCAGGGTTTCATGATGAAAAGAGACAGGGGCAGGAGACTCCACCCCGTTTACCGTCACCGTTGCAATACTTCCTCCAAGCTGGATGGTAGTCACCCCGTTGCTCAAGGGGCGAACAAGGCCACCTCTTGAAACCGATACTACTCCCGGATCGGCAATGACGTAGTCAGCCCCGCGAGTATGGTCTGTCACCCGGTCACGGTCCCGCCATGAAGCAATCAACTGAAGGGATTCACGCTTCCCCTGGAGGGTAAACTCCGAAGGATGTAGTTCCCACTCAGCCTGACACGAGGCCGCTGCCATCCTGAGAAGACCGAATACCAGCAGAAAAAACCTCATCATGACTTGTCGCTGATTTTGAGAGAAATGGGGAGGCTTTCAATACGCAATGGATGTCGGTGGAAGTCAATTTCCACCTCCACCACAAGATCTTTCAGCTCCGCTTGCTCTGGATTTCCGACCTTTAACTCAAGTTCCACAGAGCTGGTTTTATCATCAATCCTCTTCTCTACACTCTCGATACCTGCTGGCAGGCCCACCATTCGCACCTTACTGCTGAAACGACGACCACCTTCTTCCCACTTCAGGGCCACCGGCACCTTCACGACGTCGCCTTTCATGATTTCGCCGGGGGAAGTTACCTCCACCTTTAAAGGCGGCTCCATCACACGCACCGCGAGGAGTCCGTTGACAGATTCAGGAATCTCGGAGTTCTCATCTCTTTCCTTCAAGATCTGGATCGTTTCCAGTCTCGCCTCATACGAGGAGCCTTCCAACTCCGAAACACCTCGGACCCCAAAAGTATGAAGGGTTCCCGTTACAGCATCTGAAGGTAAACGTAATCGAAACCCGGCAGATCCCTTTCCGTCCGGCACCCTGTCTTGCCGCTTTATACACGCAAGGGAAGATTCCAGATGAAGCCGGACCTCGGGAGTAAACTCTTTGCGAGAGCATTGGACTGGAACCACAAACACACCTCCCGGAACGGCTAGAAAATTATCTACGAGAGGATGCTTCTTGTCCTTCTGACCCGCTACCGAAAGCGAAAAAGGAGGAGTCCCGGCATGCATCGTTAGCTCGAACCTCATCTCAGGACCTCGCCGACCATATGCGTCCCGAACTTCAATCCTGTAATCGCCGGCATCTAACCAGATCTGCATGTCCTGTTCATCGAAAACCTCCCTTGAGCTCTCGGCAACCAACTCTCCACTCTCCTTCAGAATCCGTATTCTCGGAAGTGCAGGAGAGCGAAGTTTCCGTGCCGCGGCAACCAGCGTAAGGTAAACCCGTTTCTTGATATGAAGAGGGAAGCGGGCCACTCCTGCCGATGCTCCGATGACATGCCGACCCAGCACACCCTCCCGCGTTTCAACTTCTTCCACAACTCCGGGTTGAAATGGCGATGCGACCGTGGCGGCCGCTGCATCATCGTTTTTCTCAGGCTCTTCAATCCAAAGCTGGTAGCCTTTCCCTCCACGATACTCTGAATCCATCAGCTCGACTATGTAGTGCCCCTCTTCAGGGGCAGTAAAATGAATCCTGGGGTTCAATCCATCAATCTGGCTGTCGTCCGCCTGAGCGATCCGACGGCCACTTGCGGTCCTGAGAGTTAGAACTCCATCGAAATCCGAGTCACGCGCCTCCGCTCGGAGAATAACCGATTCTCCCTTTTTGACCCCAAACCGAAAAAAATGTGCCCCTAAATTCTGCGAACTGCCCTCGATCGTGATAGGAACCACGATTTCCTGGGCTGCCGCCGGGCTGGTCTTCCCCTGGGAGGCTACTGCGGCGTCTCCCCCGTCCTCCACTCTCATATATACAAGATTGCTTACTCCGTCATCGCTATGAACGCGCAACGCTCCTGGACCAAGGTGATCCGTTGAAATCCGGAACAGGGGTTCATCCTCTGCGATACGCTCGATCTCTGCAGGAAAACTGGCCCAAAGACTTACTGCTTCCAGGCCCCCACCATGAAGACGAATCTCTGTCGCCACTCCAGATTGGATCACTGCCGGCTCACACCGTTCTAGCCGGACGTGCTGTGCCTGAAGCCAGCAGGGCCAGACTGTGGACACCACAAGGCAAACTGGAAGGAGCCATGGAGCCATGAAGCTCAAGAACCGCTGTCTGCTAGTGGTTTTTCATCCGGGTTGGCCACCCCCGGTGGCACCTCATGAAGATAAAGGTCAAATCGGCCCCCTTTTTCCGAAACGATGACAACATGCTGCCCGTCCGGATGCCATGCCGGGTAATCATCCCGATCTAATCCAGTGGTAAGAGGCCTTACGTCGGTCCCATCGATCCTCATCACGTAAACATTGTAACCTCCATCCCGCGTACTGGTGAAAGCGATCTGACTACCATCCGGTGAAACCACCGGGCGAATATCCATGATCGTATTTTCAGTAAGTCTTTTCTCATCAGTCCCGTCAGCACTCATCGAGTAGATCTCGTAGTTATTCTCCCTCGAATTACTGAAAACAATCGTCTTGCCGTCAGGGGTGAAGCTCGGCCAGTTGCTTACTCCTTCGGACTGGGTCAGCTGCTTCTTGTCCTTCCCATCAACTTGGACAGACCACAGTTGCTGTGGGCCGGTTTCTGCAAAAGCATAGACGACCCGTTTGCTGTCAGGAGTGAACACCGGGCTTCGTGTTCCTCCCCGCCCGGAGTGGGTAATGTAGACGTCTTTCCTTTCTTCCAGATTCCTGATCACAAGCTTCGCCGTCAGGTTTCCAGTACACTCGGTGACCGATAAGAATCTGCCATCCGGTGAAAGCTTGGGCTCTATATGGTGCTTATCGCCCACATCCGGCACGAACGGCTCGGACTTGCCGGTTCCAAGATCCAACCTGAGGACCCTGACAAGATCATCCTGCTCATCGTAGCCATAGAGAAGAGCTTTTCCGCCATCGACGAAATATGGATCCCGCTTGAGGATGCCATCTCTCGTCAACTGTTCTGGCTCCGCGATGGCAGAACCTTGCACGACCGCGAAAGTGACGCTCACAGCAAGAGTCACCCATAATCTGTGGTTCCGCGGTGGGCTCGCGACTAAACGAGCTGATTGCCTAAAGGAGCTCATTGATGACCCTCCCCCCGTCCAGAACTTTCATTTCTGCTCTCTGCTGAGCTCCTACCCCACATAGTTCGGCGATGGTCGTTCCAGCCATGAGAGGAGAAATCGGCTCTGTGATGGGGCGCTCTGCCCGTGCGTCACTTTCCCCGATAGTACGTCCGGGCTGCACTCCCGCACCAGCCCATATGGAAAAGTAGCAGTGCTGGTGGTGCTCACGAGCGGCTCGCTTGCTGATCTTGGGACTGCGCCCAAACTCACCCATCGCCACAACGAGAGTGTCCTCCATCATGCCGCGATCATAGAGATCATCCAGCAGCGCCGAAAAAGCACGATCGAGGATCGGACAGTGCCTGTCCTGAAGGAGCTCAAAATTGTAGATATGCGTATCCCAGCCCCAATCTCCATTGGGAGTAAAGGTCTCCACATATTCCGACCAGTTGACCTGAATGTAGGGCACACCAACCTGCGCCAAGCGACGAGCCAGCAGGCAACTCTGGCCGAAGGCAGTCTGCCCGTAAGACTCCCGGGTCTTCTCTTTCTCACGGGTAAGGTCAAACGCATCCTTGGCCCTTGGGTCAGTCAGCAACCCGTAGGCGGCCTGATGTGTTTTCTCCCAGTCATCGATTCGCGCTCCGTCGAGGGTTCTATGAGCTGCGTCGAGCTGATCGAGCAGCTTCTTACGATCCTGAATCCTGTTTGGGGTAATCCCGTCCAGCATCTTCAGCGTTGGAATATTGACGTCTCCATGCTGAGAGCAGCTAACCAGAAAAGGGTCGTAGGCCTTGCCAAGGGTTCCCCCTCCATAACCTTCGATCCGGCGCGGAAGATCTCGGGGAATTCCCCGTCCCAGATAAAAGAACGGCGGAAGCGCTCCACTGTTTCCGCGGTGCTTGGCAATGATCGATCCAAAGTTGGGGTGAACAGTGGGAGACTCCTTGAAACCAGTTACTCCAATTGTTCCCGCGCCCGGGTGCCCTCCATCCGTTGTCACCATTGAACGGATCAGCGAGAACTTGTCATTGCGCTGCGCAAGGCGGGGCAGCATCTCGGTAAAGTGAACTCCAGGGATTTTAGTAGGAATAGTCCCGAAAGGGCCCCGGTAGTCCATCGGCGCATCGGGCTTGGGATCAAAAGTGTCAATATGGCTAGGGCCGCCCCAGAGCCAGAGCAGAATGACAGACTTCGCCCGTCCCCGCTCCTGAGCCGCCTGCACATCCAGAAGACTGGGCATGCCCGCTCCCATGGCGAAAGGAACGGCCGCAGCGGTCTTGAGAAAGGAACGACGGGACAAGCCGTTACAGTCATTCGCCTTGAAATTGCCGACTCCGATCATCCTTAAGCGTCAGCTAAAGTGATTATTCCAATCCCAAAAGGAAAGGAAATATGTATCGCCGTAACAGGTGAGAGGCTCTTCGTAAATTTTTGGATTTAGCGTCGATTCCTTCATCCCTAGGGTCCTGTTCCTTGGCATTTAACAGCTACCTGTTCTGGATCTTCTTCGCCGCGGTAATAGCGCTCTATCGCCTGTTACCCCACCGAGGACAGAACCGCATGCTCCTCGTCGCAAGCTACGTATTCTACGGAGCATGGGACGCGCGTTTCCTCATACTGATAGCGATTTCTACCCTGATAGATTTCCACGTCGCGCAGCGAGTAGCGAGATCACGAGAAAGAGCCATCGCGAAGCGTTGGTGTGCACTGTCGATCACTACCAACCTTGGTATTCTCGGGATCTTCAAGTACTTCGACTTCTTTACCACAAGCTTTGCTCATCTTCTCGAATCTCTCCTCGGCTATGAAACAGATCCTTTTACCCTGAGTATCATTCTACCGGTCGGAATCTCATTCTACACCTTTCAAACGCTTAGCTATACAATCGACGTCTACCGTGGACACACCAAGGCAGCAACAAGCCTGGCTGACTTCGCTCTTTATGTCGCATTTTTCCCTCAGTTGGTGGCGGGTCCCATTGAGCGCTCCCATCGACTGCTCCCTCAGATCATTAATCCACGCAAGACTACAAGCGGTTATTTTGCCAAGGGACTTTACCTCGTTATCAGCGGGCTCTTTGCCAAAATCGTTATCGCTGACAACATGGCGTTCATCTGTAATGGAATCTTCGCGGCAAGTGATGATCAGGTGGGTGGCATCGACCGGCTGGTGGGTATTTACGCCTTCGCCTTTCAAATCTATGGGGACTTTTACGGCTACTCTTCCATCGCACGCGGTATCGCCCTCTGGATGGGAATTGAACTTATGGCGAATTTCCGCATGCCCTTCTTCGCTCGCTCTCCAGCGGATTTCTGGAGGCGCTGGCACATCAGCCTGTCGAGCTGGTTACGCGATTATCTTTATATTCCTCTGGGAGGAAACCGGGGGGGACCATGGAAAACGTGCAGGAATCTGATGATTACCATGCTACTGGGGGGGCTCTGGCACGGAGCAGGGTGGACCTTTGTTCTGTGGGGGCTCTACCAGGGTATTCTTTTGTGCGCCTACCGCCCCTTCGAAGGTCGTATCCGCGATTCCAAGCCCTCTGTCTTACGCCGCCTCAGCGAAACATTTCTTTTCTTCAATCTCGTATGCATTGGCTGGCTTTTGTTCAGGGCTGAATCTGCCGGACAAGCATGGGACTTTTTTACCTCAATCCTCTTTACCGACTTTTCTGCCACCTTCCTTACTCCCTATGGATTGGGATCCATCCTTTATCTTGCCGGACCGTTTCTGCTCCTCGAAATATGGATGGCCCGGCGCGACGACCTCCTGGCCCTGACCAAGGTTCCATGGGGTTGGCGATCCGCAGCATACGCCTACGCACTTTTCATGCTAATCGTTCATCAACCTCTTCGCACAAGTGAGTTCATCTACTTCCAGTTTTAAACAGACCGAATGGAAAGTCCTCGCTGTTCTGGCGGGGACCGGGATCCTGCTTGAAGTTATCGCGAGACTCATTGCTCCTTCTCTCGATTACGATCGTGTCCATATCCATGCTTTCCCGGAAATCGCACATGAAATGAAAGATGCGGAAAGCCCGCGGATCATGATCCTCGGGAATTCCCTTCTTCTTCACGGAATCGATGAAACAATGCTGCGGGAGCATATTTCTAAGGCCCTTTCCAGACCGTGCAGCGTCTCCAAGGTCACTCCGGTTTCAACTGCAGCACGAGATTGGCTCTATCTTTACGACACCTATTTTACACAATCTCAAAGTCATCCCGATATCGCCGTCATTGGCTTTGTGTCGCACCACCTGCCTGACCAATCCGAGCTCAAGATGCGTCGCCTTACCCGCCACTTCTGCTCGCTTGAGAATCTAGGCTCCTGTCTAAACGAGGAGGGCGGATCGCTTGACGAAAAAGCCATCGGTTTCATCTCGCATTTCAGCGCACTTTTTGGAGATCAACGAACCCATCAATGGGGTGTCAGTTCTACAACAATTCCTCAATTCGGACCGGGCGTGAGCAGAATCAATAATATCCTCGATGCAGCAAAAAATCGACCCGTGCAGGGCAAGAAGAAAGTAACCGGCGCTCCGCCCTCCCCCCGGAGCTACCGCAAACTTGCACACCTGATAAAGACCCTGAAAGCGCACGGCGTGAAGCCCTACTTTATTCCCATGCCACAACCTGAGCCTTGGACTGTTGACCCGGAGGCGAAAGCCACGATCAAGGAACAGGGTGGCACACTTATAGAGCGCTCTGTGAATCCTCGACTGGGACGAAGCGACTTTTCTGATGGTTATCACCTCGGAGAAACTGGGAAGATACGCTTCACTTCCTTTCTCGCCTCCGTCCTGTCCGAGGAACTATCAAGTATGGAAAAACCTGCCCCTTGATCCGCCATTGACGGGCACGGGGATTGCCCTTCATCGTCTCCTGATGGTGGATTGCCCTTTTCGACGTATTCTTATCCTTGTCTGCATCCTCGCAATCCTGCACTGCCTACCCGGAAGAGCTGCACTAAGAGTAGCTGCAGTCTTTGGTGACAATGCTGTCCTGCAGAGAGAGGTAGCGCTCCCGGTCTGGGGCAGCGCACCAGCCGGCACCGAGATTCATATTGAATTTGCAGGCCAATCCAGAATTACCACGGCTGACAAAAATGGGAAATGGCTCACCCGGCTCGAAGCGATGCCCGCGAGCAGCGAAGGCAGGCCTCTTCATATATACTCCTTCCAAAGCCGCATCACTTTCACGAACATAGTGGTCGGCGAGGTCTGGCTGGCAAGCGGGCAGTCGAATATGCAATTCTCCATGGGGGCCTGTGCGCGCCGGATGAAGATCATTGAAGCCACGCTCCGGGAGCCAGCTGATCCGAATATCCGCTTTCTACGAATTAGCTGTCCAGACAGCCCCAGCTTGAGGGTTATCAAGCGCGACGAAATTGCGTGGAATGTTGACTCCCAGTCCACCCGTCCTGGCTATTCCGCTGTGGCCTTTTTCTTCGCTCGCAAGGTCGCAAACCACCTGAGAATTCCGGTTGGAGTCATCGAATCCTCATGGGGGGGGAAACCCATCGAGGGTTTCATTCCTGAAGAGGAATTTGAAAACAGTGAGGCTCTACGCCCCATCGCCAAACTAGCCCGAAACAATAAGCTGGAAGAAGTAGGGGCCATGAAGGGAGGAGTTATTATCCGTAACACCGCAGGCATGCCCGGGCGTATCTTTAACAGCAGAATCGCCCCAATTGCACCCTATGCTGTTGCCGGGGCCATCTGGTATCAGGGAGAATCAAACGCCGGCAAGGGAGAAGACCCTCGGAACTACAGGGTTAAGATGCAGGCTCTCGTAACTGGATGGCGCAAGGCGTTCCGCAACCCAAGGCTGCCTTTCTACTTCGTTCAACTTCCTGCCTACCGGGACGAGGCCTTCGGTTGGATTCGCCTTCGGGAAGAACAACGTCTGAGTCTCTCCACACCTCGAACCGGCATGGCCGTGACCATCGACCTCTACGACACTGATATTCACCCCGCCAACAAGATTGATGTGGGAGAGCGCCTCGCACTCTGGCCACTTTCCCGGCAATATGGTCACACCGATACAGTATGCGGAGGACCACTTTTCAAATCAGCAAAGGTTGAGGGTGAGACTATTCGGATCCAATTCGATTTCCTTGGAGGAGGTCTGATGGTTGCGACCAAGGAGGGTGCTGGCCCGGTCACGGAAACACCCGCAACGGATCTTCAGCACTTTGAAATCGCAGGAGCGGATGCTGTCTGGCATCCCGCCACGGCCGAAATTGAAAGCGAGGAAGTGGTGGTTCAATCGCCATCCGTCAATCAGCCTGTGGCCGTGCGCTACGCATGCCATGGCGCTCCACGGAATCCAAATCTCTACAACCGTGCAGGACTACCCGCATCGCCTTTCTGCTCAAACCTTGCATTTCTTCCGTGGGCGGCCAATCGCGTTTCCAGCGAGACAAGATAATGCCGGAGTACGAACTCACTGCCCGCTATTTTTAAACCAACCTCTGAGGTCAACGTCTTGCAACGTCTCCTCGAAAAGCAGGATCTCACCACTACTTCGACCTCGTGCTTCCACAGTCCCCGATGAGGGACTACTGGGCAGTTCCAGGAAGGAACCGGTAATACACCTCGAGCATCAGGGTCGTCAGACAGGTAATATAGTGCACGTTGCCAAGTCCGTGCGCAGTGTTCGCAGGCAGAGGCCACGAGCCGTCCCCGTTCTGAGCGGCAAGAGTTTTGTCCCGGAATAGCTCGTTGTATTCCTTCCAGAACCTGCCGCCGTAATTGATCATGGCCTGAGAAGCGTAATAATGTCCGTAGAGGTCAGTGTCCTTACCTTTCCAGTCGAACTTGATGTTCTTGTTGATCACCTTGCACGCCTTTCTGGGAACCGAGTGCGCTTCCTTACCCCACAACTGGAAGCATAGCGCCCCTGCACCTGAGAGGGTTGTCCCATCGCCTCTGATAGTCGGCGAGGTGTAGCCGATCGCACCACTCGCGTGCTGATTGGAGGCAAACGCATCAAGTCCATCACGCACACACTTGGTCATATTCCGGAACTCAATCCCAGTATGCTTACAGGCCTTGAGAGCCTGCAGACACCAGCCCATGACCGAGCTGTCATTACGACGATCTTCCGCAAACCGATAGGTCCAACCACCCGCCGCGTTCTGGCCATCGATAATTGTTTGTCCTCCCAGCTGAACGGCTTCCTTCAGGCCCGGAAGATTCACGCCGAGCTGACTGCAGAAGGTATATGCCTCAGCGATCGCATAGGTTGCAATCCCGTGTTCGTAGACCCACTGATTCGATTGCAGATCACTCCCAAGACGTCCTTTGTTCTTCGTGCTCTGGTTAACAAGATAGGTAATCGCATTGGTGACTGTTTCTCCGTATTTTTCGGAAAGCGGAGTCTCGCAATGACCAAGATAAGCGAGAAGGGCAAGGCCCGTGTAGGCAACCTTGTAACCACCCCCCCATGAGCCGTCGCCAGCCTGAGTCGTCTGAAGCCAATCCAAGGCCTTTACCACAGCAGTCTCACATTCTTCAGTGCCACCGTTCTCTTTTAAACGCTGCATCCGGTCCTGCGGAGAGCAACGTTTCCTCATCACGGCAGGAATATTTCCAAACCCCCCGCCACCGCCGTCACCGCCATTGCCCCATCCTTCCCCGAAGTCATCGCCACTACCAAAATCGAGATTGGGCTGTGCTTCCGTTTCCGGAACAGGCACCGCGGTAGGAGAAGGAGTCGTCGAAGCAATGACCTTGGCCATCGACGACGAGGGCGCCGAGGGCTTTCTTTGAATCTGTGGATTCACTTCCTTCTGATCCATGGTGTCTTCCTCAGGAGCCCCTGCCTGATAGGCCACGATGGTCGGGGATTTGATCATGAGGCTGGGCAGCAGGATGAAGAGAAGAACGAGGACCACGAGGGCGATCACCAGGAGGGCGATTACGACACTCGTGACGACGGAGTTTCTCCGCTGCGCTTCCAAGCGCGCTTCGGCTTCAGGGCTAAGTTGGGCGTGAAGGCTCATACCAAGGCGGATATACGGGTCTTGCTGTTGCCTGCTCCCGAGAGAAGCGGCAATCGTTGGCAGCTTACCTGCCCAAATAGGAAAATCCGCTCAAAAATCACCAAATTTTATCGGCTTCCCTGACTCAAAACCTACCCCAATGGGAGGATTCGACCAACTTTGGGATAAAACCCGCTGCTTTTCTGCTGAAATTCAGAGAAATGGCCCTTCCCCGATATTTTCAATACTGCGAAAGAAAAGAATGCCGCCTGGCAAAGAAGTTGTCGATCGAACAAGGAGCCCTAAAACTCTGAGTGCGACTTCGAGCTCAACCCCTACTCCCCCCCGGGTTCAACATTCGGGTCATCGTCGGGATCTCTGGTCCAGATGATGGAAACTCCCGGGCCCTGCTCTTCAGGCGTGATGAT
>Ga0163111_10000293_pt1 | contig 30182 bp, 29 predicted proteins | sample CRUFie1St18metaG_FD_109645 | JGI IMG/M metagenome (GOLD analysis project Ga0163111, IMG submission 109645) | Marine microbial communities from the Costa Rica Dome - CRUD Field 142mm St18 metaG | ecosystem: Environmental > Aquatic > Marine > Oceanic > Photic zone | place: Costa Rica: the Eastern... | reverse complement strand
TTGTCCTACTGGATCGTATACTGTTCCTTTATTATCTTCTAACCAATAATGTGGGATAAATTTCCATTGATCAGAATATTTACTATTTGCCACCCATTCTTCTCTTTCTTTTGCATCATCAAAATCACCACCTTGATCTAAAAATTCTTGTTTCATTTGATTAGTAAAATCTTTTTTCTCTGATGCCACTTTATCTGCATGAAAGAATCCTTCTATTCTTTTTAATTCAATTCCTCTTTCTTTTGCAAAATTCTTAAGATCTAAAGCAGCTGGTCCACAACCATCTCTTTTACAAAACATTTTTAATTCAGATGAAGATGTTTCTTTCTTCCAAGCATCTATTAATTTATTTTGTGTGGTATTTTCTTTTTTATATTCTTCCTCTAAAGGTATATTTAATTTAGGAGCTCTTTCTTTCCAAATTCTTTTTACTTCTTCTTGATCTTCTATAGATAAATTTAAATCATATTTAACATAATTATCAATAACATCTTTAAGTGGTGTTCTTGATTTTTTAGCTTGTAAATATAAACCTTGTAAATTAGCATCTACTTCTTTTGCTAACTTATAATAATCAACATTTTTTAATTTTTTTCTCCATATTTTCCACCATGGTTTTTTGCCTGATTTGATTTCTTCTCTTTCAGTATAATCTTTTTCTTTTTCTTTACCTTTTTTAACATTAGGACCACTTTGCATTAAATGTTCTATTTCATGGCGAATAGTATTTCTTAAATCCATTGCAATCCTTGACCACATTCTAGGTAATTCTTCAATATCTAATGAATATTTTATTACAACTTCAGGTACTAAAGGACGAGCAAAACTTCCTTTATCACGATAAATTCCTCCAAATGTAGCTTCAGCTTCATATCTAAAATCTAAATGAGGATAATCAAAATCTTTACCAGGACCTACTTCTACTTCAAATTTACCTTCATTATATCCTTCTAAAAAATCCATTTTCCATGAATTTAAAGTCCAACTAGCTAGTTTAGTTACTAATGAATCATATTTACCTTCATTTACTATAGCTTCTTCTAAACCCTTAGCTAATTCTAAAGCATAAGCATTTATACCAAATGGATCTGGTTTTGGTTTTTTAATTTTAATAGGAATTAATGAGCCGCCTTCTTCTATATCAGTAGTAATTTCACCATCTATAGAATCTGTCCAATTTCTAAATAACATATTTCCCTCTGAATACGCTTCTCTTTCAATATCATTTAAATTAGGATTTTCAGTTGTGTTAGTTGTATTTACATCACCTATTCTTCCCTCTAAATTTTGAATGTGATGAATCATTTCATGTGCATAGGATCTTGCTACATCCTTAGGATGTCTTCCTTCAGTGTATAATACTATTGTTTGGGTTTCTGGAAGATAATAAGCTGTTTTACCAAAAAAATCTTTAGCATTAGAAAAATCATTATGTCTAAATATTACTTTAGGTAAAGGTAAAATATTAAGACCTAATGTTACCATATGTTTGGTAAAATCTTTAATTTGTTGTTTATAATCTATGTGATTAGCATATGTAGTATTTTCTTCTAAAGGTATAATAGGATTAGATGTTTGAAAATCTTGCTTTCTCATTATAGTTTTAGCTGTCATATCAATTCCATTTTGATCTACATCAATTACAAAGGGGATATTAATATTTTTATTAAAATCTTTAACAACAGCTTCTAAATCATCTTCAGTTCTAGATAAAGGTTTACCATGTTTTCTATATAATTTTTTAAATACACCTATTAATTCAGCTACTGATATTGGTTTTTTATTTCTAATATCATTTAATCTATCAAGAAAATGTTTTGTAAAATCAATATCAATTCCTAATTTATTAAATAAACCATCAGCATAAGATTCAATTGAATCCAATTGAGATTTTGTAATATTTTCATTTAATGTAGGTGATACTAAATCAAATACTTTTTCTTTATCTTGTACTTCTAACTCTGTAGGTAAAAATTTAAAAAATTCTTCTCTATTACTAATAGCTTTTCTTGCATTTCTTCCTCTCATACCTTCATCAGAAGTTGTTATTACTTTAACTGATAAATTAGGATAAGTTTTAGGGTTTTTTAATAATGTTGTTTGTCTTATTTCTATATCTTTTTGATCATCTTCAGCTCCTTCTCTTCTTCCTAAAACCCAATAAACTTTTTCTTGAGGGTTTTCTTTTGAATAATTATATATGTTTTTAATAGGAGCAGATACAGGCTCAATTGTTATTTTATTAGGTAGATAATTTTTATAAATATCCCATATTAACAGTGCCTCTTCTTGATCAATACCATCTCTTGATTTTCCTCCTACAAATATTTTTAATTCATCAATTTCAGGATATTCTTTTAATATTTGTTTAACTACATTAAAATGTCCTGCTATTGGTGGTTTAAATCCTCCTCCATATAAGGCAACTACTTTAGTATCATCTACTTCCATTAGTCCTCTTACTAATTCTTTAGTTAGTCTATTCATCGAGTTAAGAATTTTTTTAATCTCATTTGTGCTTCTTCTTTAGATAAACCATCACTAACTATATTATCTACAAATTCATTATTTAAAAGAGATTTAATTATTTCTGCTTCTTTAGTTTTTCTTTCTTCTGATCTTTTTTGTTGAGCTGGTGTTTTAGGTTTTGTTCCTTTGGGTTTAAATGGAGTTAAATATTTACTAACAATATCTTCTAAACTACCTAATTTTTCTCCTTCTAAAGTGTTAGCTACTAGTGCAAAATTATTTTGATCAAATAAATCTTTATAAGGTTCATAATTTTTAGTTACATCCATCCAAGTCTTCATTACAATAGCTGGAGCTAAACTTCTATCTTTTCCATCAGATTTTTCAAATCTATCCTGATTTTGTTTTAATGAACGTTCTAAATCAGTATAAACATAAAGCATAAATACACTATACCCTGCTTCTTCTAATTCTTGTTTTAATTGTGCAGTTTTATTAAATGATGCTGCTGTACCATCTAGTATAAAAGATTCTTTACCTGCAATTATCTTTTCCATTTCTCCTTTAAATTCCTTATTAGCTACTGCCATTTGTTTAGCTTGTTCACTTCTTTCTTCGGGTGTAGCATTTTTTAAATCTAAACTAACATTAGCTTTTTTTAATAAAGGAACATAAATATCATCTACATTCATTATTTTTAATCCTCCTAAATCTAAACCTCTTAATATATAACCTTTTCCAGCTCCTGGTGCCCCTGCTAGTATTACTGCTTTAGGACCATTAATAGCTTCGTTTAATAATTGAGTTAAACTTATCATGATAAAATAATTTTATTATAAATATTATAAATTTCTTTTAGCTGATGTCCTAAATTCAGTAAATGATGGAGAATGTCTAGGATTTTCTAAATCAAATAATTTTTTTACAGTTATAAATATATCTAAATTATCTTTATGTGATCTTTTAGACTCATATAATTCCCATCCTTTACCCTGTATGACACCTTCTTTTGGTCCCCTTTTAGAAGATTTTAACCAAAGTACTCCAAATCTATTTATTTTTTTACCATAACATTCTTCATAACATTTACCATAAACTGCTGTTTGTAAATCATAAGTTATTTGTAAATGATTAGATGTTTTTAAATCTATAATCCATAATTCATTATCAATTTCACATATTAAATCACAAGTACCTGCTACTTTTAATTCATCAGAAAATATATGTACTTCAGTTTCAATTAATGTAGGGTTATAAGTTTCCCAAAAATCAACGAATTTTAAAAACATTTGCCAAATATCAGGATTGTATTTAGGATTACCTGACTCTGATAAAAATTGTAATTCTTTACCATTTAAATAATCTTCACACATTTCATGTACTAGTGTACCTTCTTCAGACGCTTTTTTTACAATCCAATCTGCTGAATGTCCTACTTTTTTTAACCAATCTTGAAAATGTTTTCCTTTAGGATAATAACTTAAAACATAAGTTATTGAAGGATAATATTTACCATTTCTTCTATAATATCTAGAATCTGGTAATGTTATTTGTTTAGCGTCATCGCTAATTTCTAAAATCCTATTGTAGGATTTTTTTATATTAGATTTTTTCATGTTAACATTATTTTCTTTTCCATTAAATCTGAGTATGTTAATGGGAATGTATTTTGTATTAAATTAGTAAATTGTGTAAAACCCATTTCAGAGGGATCTTTGTCTTTAAGTTCAACTAAATAAACTTCTTTTCCTTCATCCATAAATTTTTTACAAAAATCTAGTGATTGTTTTTGAGCATCTTTATCTAATGCAATATATATTTTTTTAATAGTTGATGTAACTATTTTTTTCATTAAAGTAGATTGTATATTTTTACCTAATAAAGGAATTGCATTTCTTTTTATTGCAATAGCATCAAACATTCCTTCACAAATAATTAAAGGTAAATTCCAATTAATTAAATATTCATTAGGTACAATATCTCTACTAACTTCTGGGTTTCTATATTTTACATATGGATTTTTTTCAAATGAACGGCCCGTGAAATAATTTAAATTACCTTGACTATCATAGGATGGAATAATAATCATTTTAGCATATCTTCCATCTTCACAATAACCTATATTATATTTTTCAATATCATCTTTAGTTATACCTCTATTTTTTAAATAAGATAAAGCATGTTTTGCTATTATATCTTTTGAATCTAAAATAGATAAAAATTCTTTTGGTAATTTTAATTCTTTTTTTATTACTACATTTTCTACTTCATATTCAGTTTTAACTAAAGATTTTAATTCTTGAAATTTTTCATAGGAAGCACCTACTTTTTTAAATAAAGTAGAAAGATATCTACCTTTTTTATTACATACCCAACAATGCCATGGGTTATAACCTTTTTTATTTTCTGTAAAATTAACTTCTAATTTAGGTTTATGATGATGACAAAAAGGACAATTGAAAGCTTTATTGCCCCTTGCTGTTCTTTTTCCATTACCCAACACTGAAGAGGCTAGATTTACAAGCAGTTCATTAATCATATTATATAATGTATGAATATTATTTTACTCCTCCAAAGTCAGTTGAATAAAATTTACCTAAAATATTATCATTAAAATATTGATCCGATTTTTCTAACACTTCATACATAAATTGATATTTAGTTTCAAAATAAGTTAATTGTTTTTTACTTATACACAAATGTATAATTTGTCTTTTAAAATTAGATTTTGGTTCTGTTTCTAATAATTTTTTTATTTCTTTATTAGAACTCCAATAATTTTTCCAATCTGATTCTTTAGATACTATTTTATATTTTGGTTTTCTTCCAGGTTGACCTTCATATAATTTTAAGTCTTTTTTTGCTAATTTACGTTTTTGTGTAAAAATTAAAAATTTTTTACCAATATATATTTTTTGAGAGGGTATGTGTTCTATTTTATAAATAAAACCCATAATATCTTTAGGAAATTGGTCTATTGATGTTATTTCATCATTTTTATAAATCCAATTCATTAAATATCAAAATTTATTTGTATAGTTAAATCAGATTCCATAGGGATTTTTGTTGCTTTAGATAATTTACCTACTGCTACTAATTCTTTATTTTTATTATATAAACCTACGGTTGTAACATATGGACTAAAATAAGAACCTGTTGCAAAGTCATGGTATACCAAATTATTTTTTCCATTACTTCCTGATAGTAAAGTTGGATTTAAAGAATAACCTAATTCATTATCTCTAATAACACATTTATATTGATGTTCATAAAGTCTTAATGATGAAGAAAATGCAATACTACCTGATTGAATATTTCCATTTTTCAAAATACTACCGGGTTTCATAAAGCTAGACCCTGGGTATAACCCATCTATACTAAAATTTGATGTTATGCCTATTATTGTTGAGAGTGAAGCTGTTGAATTAGCTTTTGTTATGGATGGAAGTAAGTTTTTATTAATAAATTGAGATGATGTATTTGGAGTTACATTTGCATCTGAAACTATTATTGTTCCGTGAGGGTATATTATATTTCCTACTATTTTATTTTCATATGAACCTGATCCATATTTTGAATTAGCACCTCCTATTTTACTTTGTGATAATGATCCTATTATATTTCCTTCTGCGTCATCTCTTAAATTTACACGATATTCTACATGTGCAGTTGTTGTTGAAGATGAATATGATGTAGTAAATGAAAGATTAAACGAGCCAGGTTCTATTGCTTCACCATATAATTTAGATGGAATACTTATTAATGCTATGTCATTATTATTTGGTTGACCAGGTACATTGGATGATTTTGCGTAAGTTTTATTATTTGGAGATCCTACCCAAGATCTAGTAGCAGGTAAAGTATTCATCATAAAATTATCATACTGTGGAGAATTAGGTAAACCATAAGATACATTTTCTGCTGGATTTCCTGTTAGGTTTGGGTAAAAACTTTGAGTAGATACTAGATCTCCAAAACTTCTTGTTAAAAAATTAGAGTAATACAATTGTTTAGCACTATTATAAACATCAAATATGTTTCTTTTAGTGTTAAATCCTGTTACAAATAATGATGATGAATAATAGGGACTAGAAAATCCTGAAAGAACAGCTAAATAACTTAATAATGAATCATATGCATTTAATTCATCTACAGTTCCAGTATTTTTATAAAAATTACCTGTAGGGTCATAAATTAATTTAGATCCTGATTGTAATTCTTGACCATAATAATATTCAATACCTGATGAAGTGACTTGTGATCCTTGATATTCGAATCCTTTATGCGCCCAAAAAGGGGTTATAACTATGTCTTTGGTTGTGAATTGTTTGTAAGCGCTCATTCATTTTAAAAATCTAATTTTACTCTAACTAATAATTCTTTAGTAAAATCTTTTAATAAAGGTCTTGATAATTTTGCCACAGCTACTAATTCATTAACTTGATTATATAATCCTACAGATGTTATAAATGTTTGGGGATTATTTATAAATTGATCAAAAATAACAGCGCCATTACTTCCAGATATAAATGATGGATTTTCAGAAAAGTTAAATTCAAAATTTTGTCCTCTACAAAATATAAATTCTGATGAAATTGATTCTTCTGAATTTAATAAAAATGATTTAGAACCAGATAATGCTGTATATAATTTTCTAGTATTTCGTGAATCAGTATCAAATTGTCTTTGAGTTCCTAAATTAATACCTTTTCCTGTTGCATTACCATCTAAAGCTTCTCCATTTAATAATATGAGACCAATATCAGGCATAAATAAACCATAAGATCCAGATGATGGTGTAAAACCATTAGCATTAGTTCCTGTATGAACTTTTCCTGCCGAACCAGATACTATTTGAAATACTCTTCCTGCATCATTAAATGTTGTTGAAGTAGCAATTTGACTATTATCTGTTAATACTAATCCACCATTAACACCAGAACCTGATAATTTTAATGTCATAGTACCTATTGCTAATTTTTCTTTATATCTAGCTCTTTCAACAGATAAAGCATAGAAATAAGAAGAGGAAAAATTTCCAAATACAAATTGAGCATTTTCATCTCCTAATACTAAAGTTCTATATTGACCATAAGTTGATTTAGAAGGTGAAGATCCTGTTACTTGGTTATTAAAAAATAAACTACCACTACCTACTTTATCACCATAAGCAATATCAAATTGTACTGCTGATGTAGGATCATTAGATGATGTTTGATAAACATGAATATAATATTGTCCTGTATTACTAGCATATTGTACTGAAGATGTAAACATATTAGTTAAAGTAGGTGCATTACCACTCCAAACTGTTCCTGTTATTGCATCTGTACTTATTACTTTGTCGGTTGTTTGTAATTGTTTAAATGACATAATTATTTACTTTTATTAATTTGTACTGGAATTTGTATTCTTGCTCCACTATCTCTACCCTCTATAATTAACGTAGTAAATATAGTTTCATTACTATTAAATAATGTTGGAACTGTTGTAGCAGTCATATTTAATGTTGTACCAATTACTGTTTTAGAAACGTTTGTACCAAATGTTTCACTAGCATTCATTGATGTTTGTTGTTCTGTATTTGTTCCTCCAGACCCATTAAATGTACTAAATGCTCTAACATCTGAAATTGTAAATGTATATGAAGATTCTATTGCTGATGTGTTTCCATTAAAATTAAGGGTTTGTGGGGATAAATTTTCATGACCTCCTTGAGTTAAAGATAAATTAGTAAATGATACTTCAATAATAGGCATTTTAGCTGTACCTCTAGTTAAAGTAGTTAATTTATATTTCATCATTTGGGTTTCATCAGGAAATGCTTCTAATAAAGGCATATTTTCAATTGCTTCTCCATAAAATGCAGAACCTGATGGATGATTAGGATTGTATAATGTATAATCGATTTCATCATCTGCCAAAGCAAATTGTGTTATATTAAAGGAACCATCTCCTTTTGCTAATAATTCTCTACCTTTTTTTGTTAAAATAGCATCTACTGTTACTACTTGATTGTTTAAATATCCCATTCTATTAAATATTTTTGTTTATAAATATATTATTTTTCTATTTTTTCACCAAATTAAGTTAATTAATCATTATCCTTTACTTTGGTTTGGATTAAAATCTGTATCTGCTTTAAATGCATTTTTCTCATTTAATTGATTTATAATTTCTAAAGCATTTTGTTTTTGAGTTAATGACATATCTTTTGGCACTAAATATCCTGCAGGTGATGATTTTGCTGTTTCATCTACTGATTGACTATACAGAGTTTGATTTCCAGGTATTTCTACTACTAATTTTCTATCATCATCCTCTCTTCTAAAGATAGTAAATAATGATATAGAGCCTGATACTACTTGTGCCTCTAATTGTGATGGATCAGGTGTTACAATAAGTTTATCAAATTTACCGGAACTTGGTGTATAATTGGCTGAGACTCCAGAAGTTAAAGTAACTTGACAAACAAATCTTTCATCAATATCAATTGTACCTTCACCAAAACCAGAATCTCTAATATCTAATACTGTAAATTCCTGTTCAGTTAAAACTAAATCTTGTACTTGTCCAGAACCTGTTGAAGGATATTGTACTCTAATAATGTCACCTCTTTTTATAAGAAAAGGTTCTGGTTCATTTGGAAATGAAGTCATTTGTTGAAGAGTTTGACCTATAGATGATGTAGCAGTTGGAAAGCCGTTACCCGGAATAGGACATTGTCTAAAATAAAATTCAGGATTGTCTGGTTCTAATACTACTTTTTCAGCAAATGAAAGTGAAACGTCTGTAGGGAAAGTACTACCAAAAATATCAACATTATTTTTTCTATTTAAAGAAACATTGTAATTCATTGCATGAATCATCATTAAACCTGGTCCTGTAAATAACATACCACCAGATCCTTTTGGGTTACCTGCTGAGAATTTTTTCTTAGGTCCCCTTAAATATAAACATCCACTTCCTGTTCTAAAATTAGGAATATCTTGTCCCGAATTTATTCCTTGACCTCTATCTCCTTCAACTGCTATAAATTTATTAGATCCTGTATAAAAAGTACTAATAAGATGATCTGTTAGTATGAAAAATCCTGTAGATGGGTTACCTCCTGTTCCACCAAATCCATCAGATCTAACATTTAAAGCTAAAGGTTCTGGTGGGAAGAAACTCATAGTATGTACATAATCATTTCTAACGGGTTGATTACCTATTAAAAATTTAAAATTTGATGATGGATTTAAAATTTTATATTCTCCTTTAGATAAAATATCAAAGTTTTTACCATCTTTAGTAGGTGAAATAAAATTCCAACTAACAAATCTATTTTTTTCAAAGTTACTTGCAACTGTAAGTAATTCTTCATTACTACCATCAATATCAATAGTTACAGGATTTATTCGTTCTACCTGAGGAATTGGGTTTGCACCTTTTCCTACTGCTCCTTTTGTTTTTGGAGAAACAAATTGTAATGGGGTTGATGGTACTTGTATAAGTGTATCTATTTCAAAAGTTCTTGTATTATAAATTGTTGGGTTTGTTATTGAAGATTTAAAATGAGCAATGTATATTGGATTTTTGTCAATTGTTGCTGTTTTACCAAATGAATTATCTCCACCCCAACTTCCTGTGTCTCCATTTAAAAATGTATCTCCTAATAAATTTATTGGAGAAATACTTGCAGCACCTTCCCCACCATATTTTATGGCATTATTTGTACCAAAACTCCTAACTAAATTAGTTAATAAAGTTGAACCTGATGTATTGAAATTATTATAATCAAAACTTGAGATTCTAGATCCATCATATCTAGGATTTATAATTTTTGTAGTTGTGTAGTAACTTTCAGGAACTGTAGATAATGAAGCTGACCCACTTTGAATAAGAGATAAATTATTAGGTATAAATTGTGATGTTGCATATTCTACATTCTGATAAAATTTATTTGTTCTACTTGATGATACATTATTAATAAGTGGATTATAATTTGAATATCTAAAGAAACTTTCTGAAGAACCTAAAGGAAATTTAAAAGCATCATTACAATTTAAATACTGAAGTGGGGTAGTATTATCAATTGATGAAGAAAAGAATCCTCCTCCAAATCCTGAAGCTGTTGGAAGTTCTAATAATCTATTAGATCCTATAGTTGGGTTAGCTGGGTCATATGTTATAACTGAAGTATCTGTAACAGAGGTAGCAGTTCCATATTGTTGTATTATTACAAAAAGTGAATTTGATTTAGTTGCTTTAAAATAATGAGCTGGGTCTTTAAAATTCTGAGCTGAATTTTGTAATACTGTTATAAAATTATCAACAGTATCTTCACCTACTCCACCAGTAGATGTTTTTACATTTATACTACCATCAGCATTAAATGTATTATTAGTAGCTGTAGGTGTAAATACAAATCTCATTGCATGAGAAGATGTCATTACTTCATTAGTATTATTTTGAGATGCAGTAAAAGACAATGTAACTTTTGTCATTGGTTGTGAGAATGGATCAAATTCAAATGAAGCTGTTGGTCCAATTGGATGACGAACTGGTGCGTTTTCTAAATGTAAAATTCTATAAGGATTATATCGAGAAGCTCCACCTACTTGGTGATGGCAATTCCAATTTTTAGGAGTGTATGTAAGAGTTGATCCTGAGTATTCGCCATTATAAAACTCATCTTGATAATCATGGAATGAAGTTGAATACATTCCTTCTTTAGTATCTATAAATTCAAACCATCCTTGTTGAGATGCCCATTTATTAGGATCATTATTTATTAAATCTAATACTTGTAATGCAGATTGTGTTTCATTATAAGATATCCAAGGTGTGGAACCACTTGCTAAAGTTGGGGCCTGTAATTCAAATTTAACAAATTTACCTCCAAATTCAATTTGATGGTTTGCAATTATATAATTTGCATTTGTTACTTTTATATGAAAAGTTAAAGCTTCATTATTATAAACAGGTACATAATCATCTGTTTCATATTCTAAATATGAAAATGATTGAGTTGTGTGTGCATAACCAAATGTTGAACTATCAATTACTCCTCTTTTATTTGATCTTACTTCAATAACAATATTACCATCTCCAAAAGCAGAACTTCTCATTTTATCAGATAAAGTAATACCATATCTAAAATTAGTAATTATATTATTAAGAGGAACTATTGAACCCGAGTTATTAGATTGAGCTGAAAATTGACTTCCATTTTCATCAAATTGTGATTCTAAAAAATAAGGTACAACATTTTTATTAATAAATGTATTCCAAAATCCTGTTGCAGATGTTGCAGATCCATTAGCTAATTGTGTAAAAGTATTTTCTAGAGATGATGTAACTGCTGGTGAATCATAAAATTCTTTACCATAAAAATAAGCAGGAGTTAAATCTAAACTGTTATTATCTATACCAGCTAATTGTGTAGAACTACTTGCCATTATACCAGGCATAATTGAGCGAAGAGTATCAATGCCCCCTACATTTTTATTTGGTATTTCTATTCCATTACCAAAACCACTATACCAAGGATAAGTATTAGCTCTTGAAGCTGTATATAATGAATTTAAAGAATTTAATGGTGTATTACTATAAATAGAATTTAGGGAAAATAATCCTGATCCAGCACTAGGTCTAATTATAGTTTCATTTCCACCTTGAAAATTACTAACAGAACCTGTTATTTGTAAATTTCTAAATACCATAGGACTATTAAATCCTGTTATTGTTGCTTCATCAACTAATCCTCCGTAAAGAGATGATGTAGCATTATTTAACGATCCTGTTTCGGGAGTTTTTGCTATTGTAGTATCTGGAGTAATAGATGCTAATTTATGTCTATTTCTTTCTAATAAATGAGGTTTAATTATTATACCTGTATTTAAACTTGTTCTAGCAGGCATATAATTTTTAATAGCTTTAAATAAAGATGTTTCATAAAATTTAAGTAATCTATTATAATCAAATTCATTTTCAACTCTTGTAGGTCTTTTTACACCACCACTTAATATACTACCTGATATATTAGCTTGAGGACTATAAATGTTTACACCTTGGTATTTTTTAAAATAATCTTCAGCTATTTTAGTTAATCCTGGGTATCTATCTCCTGACTGTGATAATTGTCTTGGGTCTCCAATTATGTTTGATACTACACCATGACCATATGTTGCTATAATATCATCATTGATTTCATTTTGAAATGAAAAACCAACTTCTAATGAATTTATATTTTCACTATAACTTTGACTTTGAATTGGATTTTGTTGAACTGAACGTTGGTATGTTAATACATTTCCATATTCATTTCTATCTAAAACTTGGATTTTATTATTAATTCTATTTCGTAAACCAGCTGCTGGTTGATCTAAATAAACTACCTCATTTACAGGTTCTAAATATGATGCCGATATTGACATTGATGCAGGCCCATAATTATTTAAAATTCTATAATTAATATTAAAAGTACTACTTGTAAAAAAAGTATTAGCTTTATTTATAAAAGAAGATGTATATAATGAAGCTATTGGACCTTGACTTTTTCCATCACCATAACTAGGATGAACTGATCCTAAAGCTCTACCTAATTTTTTTCTATTAGTAGTAGATTCAAAAGGTGCTATATTTCCATAATAAAACTGATGAATAAAATAAGTATTATTATTATAATGATGTGAAGCTGTTGCTTTTCCCTGAGCCGTGAATTCTAATTCATTTCCTAATGGAGCTCTAAAAGATAATAAATCATATGATGAAAAAGATCCTGTAAATCTATCTTTCATTCCTTGAATAGATTCTGGATTCATTACATAATCATTAAATGCTGATTGACTTATTGCTCTTCTATAATATCTTAATTCCTGAAATGATCCAGAAAGACTATCTCCTAGTAATAATCCTCTATCTTGAACTAAGATTCCAGGGGCACCAATAAAATTAAATGGTAGTATAGTTCCTGCAATTGCTATTGAACCTGGTAAAAGTAAATGCGATTCTCCAACTTCATTCATACTTGCATCATCACCAACACCACCAGCTGCTGCTTCCATCTTATTCCATGCTTCATTTACTGATGCTGTAGTTGCCCCAAAAGACATTGTAGTTATTCCTGTATATTTAATTGAATTACCATCATAACCATCATAACCAATTTGTCCTACTCTTAATTCAAAAGTTTGTGCTGTTTCATTTTCAGTACTTTGGCTTATATGTGTTAATCTTTGAAATTGAACTGACCAAAAATCTCCATTAAAAAATGGTAAATAAATTGGAGGAGATTTAAAATATCCTGTTCCAGATGCTCCTTGTGCAACAGATCCTGATATTACAAAAGACATACTAGCATAAGTATTAAAATCAGAATTAATTGATCCTGAATAAGTACCTTTAGCTGATCCTGATTGTTCTAACATTATTCCAAATTCACCATGTCCTAGTGTAGGTGTACTAGCGCCGGTACTATATGGATTACCTTGTTTTAATAAAAGAGATCTTGAAATATTAGTTGTAGCTCCTACTTTTTCTGCTGGTTTAAATCTAAATTGAATGCAATCTGCTGGTGATAATTCTCTTGTATTAACATCAAGGAAATTACCTGTTAAACATTGCCACGGTACTGATACACAGGCACTAGTTTTAGATACACCAAATTTAGCAACACTTTCAGTATTTTTAACAGCATAACTTGTAAAAGCTGTACTATATCTATCTTGAAATAGATCATAGTCATTTTCATCATCTTTATTTTTACCTCCAAATTCACTAATACGTAACATTGTAGCAGGTACTCCCCAAATATTTATTAATTGTCTTAATCCTGTTATAGTTCCTTTTCTTTTTACTAAAGAAACCATATTAGCAAAAATTCTTTTATATATTTCTTGTCCATGATTATTAATTGGATATGGACTACCAGGATCTAATAATTGAACTATAAATCCTAAAGTTGTAAAATCTTCATCATAATAATTAATTACTGAACCTGAAGTTACATTTATATAATTAGTTATTAATTCTTGTCCTGAACCTGTTGGGGGTAGTACTCCTATTTTATCTTCATCAAATAATTGAGAGTTAAAAGTATTACCATAAGTATTCCAACCCATACTTGTTATGGCTTCATCAGCCATTTCTAAAGGAAGTACAGAACCTGTTAAAGCATTAGATGTATTTCTAATATCATTTAAAGCTTCTGTATAAAGATACATTTCATCAAATGACTGTCCCACCATATTAACAAACTTAATATATGGATCGTTACTTGTGTCTGAAGTAATAAAAGGTGGAATTAAATGAAATAAATAATCTTTATTATTATTATCATATAAAGAAGCAGAATATAACATATTTCTACCTGTTCCAAAAAATGGATCATTTTCATTTGTACTTCCAAACCAATTTTTTATTACTGAACTTGAAACTGAATATAATTCATAAGGATATACTGATCCTGTTTTAGGCCATGAATTTGAACCTGTTAAAAAATATAAGAAATAATCATAACCATCAAATTCTTTTATGGTTTTAACAATATTAGTTTCTTGTGTAGCTTTACTTTGTGAATATTGAGTAGAAGCTGTTACATCACCTGTTATAGTATTTAATGCTTTTAATTCTGCTTTATAATTTTCAATAGATGTAACTTTTTGATGAAAATTTCTTAATCTTTGTTCAGCTGAAGAAAAATGTACAAAATTATTCCAATCATCATAATTGGGGTTTACAGGAACACCCCTTTGATTTTTTATATTTTCTAATAATTCTAAAGATTGTGAATTTTTTGTATTATTTAAGTCTGAGAATGATTTAAATACTGTTGAATTATTTACTTTATCTTTAAAATCAAGGTTAATGTTAGGACCTGCTAATAAATTAAATGTATCTACAGTACCTAAATCCTGGGTAAATTTTACTTCATATGCTGCTGTTTCTCCTACTTTACTAACAATAGAACATTGATCTAATAACTTATATCTTGCAGGTAATGCTTTATATAATTTAATTAATATAGATGCTTCACCATTTTCTGTTAATTCTAATTGACAGTTTACAGCTATAAAAAGTTGGTTTTGAGTAAAATTTAAATAATATTCATCACTATAATTTTCATCATTTAATCTTGCTTTAAATAAATCAAATTTATTTTGTATTTCATTATTTAATATAAAATTATTATTTAACCTTATTTCAGTTCTATCAGATGAAATTTCTGATATAAAATATGGTTGTTTTGATCCAATTTCATATTTAAGAAAATTATATAATGCAAAATAATCCCCAGTAGAGTATCCTTGCATAAAAACATCATTGATAGGATCAACTTCTAATTCAGTTATAGGTGTAACCCCTGTTTGTGAATATTCATCTGCTGTACTAACACCATCTCTTCCTAAATCAACTAAACTTCCATTTTCATCTACAGTTGTTTGTTGTGTTTGGGATGGAATTGTATAATTTTGAAAATTTGGATTAGAATAAAGTAATGTTTTTCCATGTGTATATATAAAAAATTCTACATTATCTATTTCAGGAGTAAATGACCCTGTTATTATAGATGAAGGAACTACTGCATCTAATCCTAATTCATAACCCTGATAAAATAATTCTTGGGCATTTACTGGAGCAATTGAGGATGAAATTGGTATAGCCATTTTTTATTAATTTGGATTATTTGGATCAGATGGTCCATCTTCAGTATCTTCAAATCCTGCTGCTCCTATAGCGTCTCCTATATTTAAAGCATCATTCATTATTCTTAAATTTTCTTCTCTTAATGCTGCTATTTCTTCTAATAAATCTTCAATTTGTTGATTGATAAATTCTGAGTTAGCATATTCTAAACTTGTTTTTCCAAGATATTCATGAGATTCTACATCTCCAAATTTAGGTATAAGATAAAAAAATTTCTCATATAATAACCAAAAATCTCCCAAAGTAGCTAAATTAATATCAAAAAAACTAGGATCAGGAGTAGTTACTAATTGTGAAAATTGTGTATCTACAGTTTCATTAAATTTTTCTTTATCAAATACATTTCTTTTTACGTCTACTTTTTTCATCCATTTATTACTTTAAAGTTAATATTTTCATCAAATACCTGAGTAGTACCATCTAATTGAGATTTTATTAAAACAGTATAATATCTTTCTGGTTCTAACCCATTCATGTATATATCAAAATAACTACTTTTATCATCAGCACTAATTTTAGTATAAGTACTATCAAAATCTATAACATATTCATTTGTTTCTGAATCTTTGATTGCATAAAATGATGCTGTTGGTAAATAAAAGTTAGTTGTATAAATTGAACTTGTTGAAAAAGTTCTAGTTGGGTATTTTGGAATAGCAGCTATTCTAAATCTTTCAATACTTTGTGTAAAATATGTATTTTGATTATTATATATTGATATAAATGCTTCGGCATCTGTTAGTATTGTGTTTGTTGATGATCCTGTATTAAAAGAATAATCATCAAATTTAAAATCTAAATGTGGGGGATATATTGTATGTGTATCAATAGAATAATACCTAAGTGTAGTTTCTGCTGATTGAGAATTAACAAATTCTACTGATGATGTTTGTTTTATTAAAAATCCTTCATTAGGTATGTCTCCACCAGTAATACTTTTAGATTGACTAATCCAAACTTTAACAGTACTTGTAACATCTACATTTATATCTATAGGATCAGAATAACTTAAAACTTGAGTTTGTTCAACATTATTACCAGATGCTGAACCTGTAAACCATGTACATCCTCCTATCCCTCCTACATTAGTATTATATGATGCTGTTGTTCTAGCATTTAAAGCTCCAGTTATCCATTTATTTGAACCTGATGAATTTGTAAATACCCAACTTACTCCATTTTCTGTTATAGGTTCTGTTCTAAATTTTCCAGTTCCTAAATCCCAACTTTGAGATATAGGATATATTTCTAAAGTTGTATTTTTATTTAAACCTGTTACTAATGCAGCATAATTTCTTAAATTAATTTTATAATTTCTTTTAGCAATAGTAGATGATGTAACATAAGTATCAAATAAATTATTAATTTCTGTTTGGGAAAATTTTATTAAATATCTACTAGTTTGACCCTTAGAATTTTTTAAATATGTAGATGCTTCTAATATTTGATCTAATCCTGTATTCATTTCAGGATATTCACTATATATTGTAGCGTCTTTTGTCGGATATATTTTATATACTGCCATTTTTTTTTAATTTTAAGGTATGTCAACTGCACTAGGATCCATACTCATATCTGTTCCTGTTATATCTTCATTTGATGGTTCCTGTGTTTCAGATGTTGGTGGTGGTATTTCAGGTACTCCATTAACACTTTGAAAATAAGGATTATCTACGTTCCATCTTTGGATTGGAATAGGACCATCAACTGTTGAACCATTTAATAAATTTACATTTCTATATTCTCCTGTTGGTATATCAGAAGATATTCTATTAGGTCCACCAGTACCTCCTTGTGCTACTCCTGCTGCTTCATCACTATTATCTAATCCTGTTATTCCTAATTGAGTTTGAGCGTTTTGAAAACTAGTTTCACCTAATGTTCCTTGATTTTCTGTATAATATGGGTTATTTGGAGTATATTTTTGTTCAAATCCAGAAGCTGGGTCGTTTATAGGACCTCCTTCAGGTTCATCACTTGTTAAATCCAAATTTGTTTTATTATATTGTTCCATAAGTGGACTTTCTGGTTGTAATTCTCCTTGTGAAGGATATTTACTACCTGGTAGATATTTGTGAACAAAGCCAGATAAAGTATCTCCAATAGGTCCTCCTATTTCTAGATTACTTTCTAAATCTAAATTTGTTTTATCGAATGAATTTTTTAAACCTTCTGCCATAATTATTTTTTTTAAAATCCAACTACCCTTCCTATTATATCACTATTTGGATATTTTAATTCAAATACCATAGGATCTAATGATGGGTATACTATATCATTAATTGTTGCTCCATCTATATCATAAGCAAAATCAGAATATCCTAATGAGGCTCCCGTTTTATTTGTTATTTTTACATCTTGAACAGTTTGAACACCTTCTACTTTATCTAATAAAATAAACATATCTTTTATAATAATAGGAGTATCAATATTCCAATTATCAATATTAAAATGTGCTTTTAATGCTTCAATACAAGCAAGTATTACACTATTATTGTTAAAGTTTGGTAAAACTATTATGTCAAATTGTACTGCTATATTAATTATGTATCCATCTTTAATAGTAATAGCATCACCTATCATTCTATACTCAGATAGATATGTTTTTAAATTTTGTTTTAATGTTGAAGATGGAGATCTTAAATGTTTATTATTATCATAAGATAATACATACATATCTAATAAAGATGGTAATGTTCCTGTTTCATACTCTCCTACTTTTGAAGGTTTTACACAAGCTTTAGCTATAGTACCTAAATTAGCAGGCATTGATAATGCTCTTATTAAATAATCTTGTTCGGTAACTGTTCTTAATTGATTTTGAAAATTTCCTAAAGCATTTTGTCTAATTTCATCAGTAGTATCACCATCAGATCCCCCATCTGCTGCTTTATCATTTGTAGCAGCAACTGAGTCAAATACTGTTTGTGCTAAAGCTCCATTTAAATTAGGATTAATAAAAACTATACTATTTTTATCTATATTAACTAAATCCCCAGCATTAACATTAGATGCTAACCCTCCTCCTGTTAAATATCTAACTGTTAAAGTTGTATTAGCAGGTGCTACTCCATAAGTATCTGTAAACATGAAATTTAATGGAGAAAATGCTGCTGTTAATTTATCTTTTGAAAAAGGTAAACCCGTACCTACATTATCTGGGTTAGGTATCATATCTTCATCATTATCACTTACTGTTCCTGCCCCAAATTCTAATTGCATTACCGTAGGACTCAAAAATCTTGTTGTAAATCTTTTTTGAGTTCTTTTCATTGACAATATTTTAGGAGTATCACTATTTACAGCATTGGGGTCATTAGCTGTGTTATTAGTTATTGTATTAAATACACTATCTTGCGCTAAATTATCTACTTCATACCAGGTATTACCATTTGTATCAACTATGTCTAATACGTTTATAATGTTAGCTGCTGTTATTGTTCTTGTTGCAAATCTTGATGGTGAACCAAATACTAATGGTACTGTGTTTATTGTTGCTGATATAGCTTTACGAGTTTTTTTCAATAACCACATATTAGGTTCTGTACCAGTTAATGAATAAACTGATACTATTGTTGGGTCCTGTGAACTACTTACTGAAAAATCTATTTCATCTTCAATTATAAATTTTAAACTAGAATTAGATTCAGCTGTTACTTGAGTATTTGCTGGTACTTTTAATGCATAGTCAAAATCAGGAACTTTTGATGTACCTGATGTTTTAGCTGGTACTTGTTGAAAGACTGTTATTTCAACTGAAGCTGCAGATGTTACTTTAGGTTTATAACCTAACATATAAGCTAAATTATATAAATTTGAATCTTGTTGAGCATATTGTATAAAAGTTTCTTGAACCTGATTATCTAAATAAAAAGATAATACATCCCCCACATAAGAAGCCATTTCAATAAATAACATCCCTGTTGATGAGTTTGAAAAATCATTAAAAGTATCTGGGAAATATGTTTGAGAATAATCAATTAATCCATTTCTTAATGAATTAAAATCTCTATTTGTATATTTTACTATTCTACTTAAATCAGCCATTTTTATGTATTTAATTCTATGTTTAATTCATCAATAGTTCCTGTATTTTTAACTTTATATTCTAATATAAAATTTATACTATTATTATCATCACTTTTTAAAAAAGTTGTTGAAACAACATCTACCATAGGAAACTCTATTGCAACCTGATCTGTAATTCTTTCTTGTAATATATCTTCAGATCCTTCTGTTATTCCTTCAAATATTAATTCTCTTAAATTAGCACCAAATTCAGGTCGCATAACTCTTTCACCCTTATTAGTTAATATCCAATTAATTAAATTAGCTCTAACAACATCTCTTGTAGTATAAGTAGGATTAAATACAGCATTTCCTGATAAAGGAAAACTAAAACCTAATCCTGTACTACCAGTATTAGTTGTATCTATTATTTGCTGTATTATTTGTGCCATAATTATTTATTCATTAATCCCATTATTTGATCTAGCCCTACATTACCTTTAGGTAATTCTCCATTTGCTACATCCATGCTTTTATTTGGCACAAATGTTTGTGCTTGTTGGGAAGTAAATTGTCCTGCTGTTTCACCTAAAATATTTTTATAAGCATCTCTTTTTTCTTGAGGAGACATTTGAGGTTGTGAATTCATCACAGGTGATTGTGGTGTAGGTATAGGAATATTAGATTCTACCATAGGTTGTGGTTGAACTATTTTTGTTCCTTTAACTGCTTCTAATAAAATTTCTTTTAATTCTTCTTGAATTGTTTCTTTTACTACTTCTTTAATCGCTTTTTTTAATGCTTCTAATTTCATTATGTTATTTTTTTATAAATATTAAATAATCTAAATTTTACAACCAAGGTGCATTCGGGTTTGATACTTCTACCCATGCTACTCCATTCCATTTTACCTTTTTAAAATGTCTTAAAATTCTAGTATCACCTTCATTAGGTATTCCTGTTGGTCTTTCAGGATCATCTGGCTTTCTACTAAATAATCCATTAATAAATAATCCTGTACTAGGATCTATTCCATCAGAGTTTGGATCATCATATACATTTGCACCTAATATTTCTATATTTTGACCAGTTGCATTTTGTCCTACTCCTAATCTAACAAGACCACCATGATTCCCTACAAATACAGGTCCTACTCCTTCTTTATAATTCCATTCTGTTATATTTAATTCACCATTATCCCAATAAGTCCAAGCTATTTCATAAGCTGCTTGTCGTTGTACATTAACACCTTCTTCCCAAGTATCATTTTTAAATCTTTTATTTTGTACTGCTCTTCTTACAGTATGTAAAAAATGATTATTAGTTGGGTCATATTCTTGTGAATTTTTTAAACCTCTTCTACCTAATTTATAAGCTTTATCGAAAATTTCTTGTGCTTGTTCATCACTAGCACCAAATGTTGATTTAATCCAAGATTTTAAATTTCTTCTTCCTGTTTGAAATGACCAATTAATACTATCTATTGCTTTTTCTAATACAGGTACACCTTCATTAATAGCTTTATCATAAATCCAATGACCTTCTCCAGCTTCAATAGCTTGTATATGTAAATCCCAAGCTATATCATATATTTCATTAGCCCATGTAGTGTGCATATCAAAAGGCATCCAATCACCATATGTTTTTGATTGTATTTGAATTAAACTTGTATCTCTTTTTAATTCTTTTTCATCTGGTAATACTTCTTCCAAAGGTGGAGGAATTAAACTTAAATCTAAATCTCCTAAATTTAGAGTATCTATTCTAAACTTCATTTCATTAACAAGAACTTCAACTGAAGAACTCCATGAATAATCATTAAATAACATTTCAGGATTTAATGGAATAAGTGGTTCTTCTGATGAAAGATCTCTTTCAAGTGCTTTTTCTGCTGTAATTCTTCTTCTTGGGAGGAATGAAGTAGTACCTGTTTCAATTTCCATTCTAAGGTACCAACCATTATAAAATAATCCAGGAGGATTCATTAATAATTCTAATAAAGCTTCTTCAGATAAAGCATTATCTTCAGCAGTATCAAATGGTCCTGTGTCTAATAATGTTAAATTTATTTCTGATGCTAATGCTTCATTTGCTGCTTGTTTTGCTGTTTCTTCATTTGTTTGTGCCCAAATTCCATTATCAGAATTATCAGGTGGATATTTATTTTTATTATCTTCCTGTGCTGAATAATATTCTATTACTTTTACTATATCACCTTTTAAATATTGTTGGTCATCTTTCCATTCATCTGTTTTTGGAGTAGAATCTAATAATTCCCAATTAGAATTTTCCGGTGATGTTGGATTAGAATTTGTACTAGTTTCTATAGCTTCATAATATCTAGTTACTGAAACTTTATTACCAGTTCCATCTGTTCCATCTGCATTAGGGTCTGAAAGTGCTTTATAATCTTTTACAGGTGACCATTCTATACTATCATTTACTTCTTCTATAAGACAATTACCAATACTAGTATCTATACTATTTAAAGTAGTTATTGCAGCTTGTAAAAATTTATTAATAAACTTTAAAGCTATAGGAATACCTCCTATTTGACTTTTACCTGTTTTTACTATTTCTCCTAATAAATCTAAAACATCAGATAATGTAGTAAGTACATTTGCAGGAATACCAGCTCCAGGAGGAACTGCTACAGGAAAAGGTAATTTTTTAATTATTTTTATTGCTATATCTAAAGCAGTTAATATATTATCTACTGTAGTTGCTGTTTTATCTAAAACTGCAATTGGTTTTGCTATTGTTTCTAAAGCAGACTGGATTTGATTTTTTTGGGCATTTAATGCTATTATTTCTTCTTTTGGAGGACAACCTTCTATTTGGAATTTTTCTTTTATACCTTGTAAAGCCCCATCAAACTTAAGTAAATTTATACAAGTTTTAAGTGTTAATTTTATTATTACTTTTTCTAATGCCATTATTTTGTAAATGATACTTTAGATTTAAACAATTCAGTCATAGCTATACATTTTTCTAATTGTATTAAAACGGGAGCTGCTGTAGCTGCTATAGCTGGGTTAGGCATACCAGGTGCTATTACTGTAATAGGTAATTCTTCCATTAATGATGATAAATTAGTACATAATGTTTTAAATTCTTTTAAAAATTTATTACCTAATATAATAGGTTCTGTTGCATTTTTTGCTCCTAACATAACAAATTTTGTATCTGCTACAACCATATTAGGTGCATCAATATTAACACTATCATTTGTATTTAAATTAATTGATTTTTCAGCACTTAATAATATGTGATCAGATTTAGCATTAAATAATAATCTTCCTGATGATAAAATTACTTGATTTTCATCAAATTTATCAGGTTTAGTAGGTTGCATAAAATATGATTTATATTTATCTGCTGCTACTTCGATTGGTATTTGTTGTGTTGAAGTTAAATAAATTGATGTTGGATCTTCATTAATATCTTCTACTTGTGGTATCCAAGGATCATTACCATCATCAGCCTGACCATTTCTTATAATCATAAGAGGATCTCCATCTTCCCCAGCATCTGACCATGGATTTTGTGGTGATGAATTTGCAGAAGTACTTCCAAATCTCATACTTTGGCCCCATCTTCCTTCATGTAAAACATCTCCTTCAAAAGGTTGAACATTTCTAACATTTAAATTTTCTTGAAATCTTTCTCCTAAATCAATATCTGTAGAACCATCAGATACTCTTCTTACTAAACCTGCTTCAGTTTGATCATAATCATTTTTTTGATTTTCATTTTCAACTAAATTACTAGGAACAGCATTATGATGTACACTATTCCAAACATTTATAGGTCTAAAATAATAAAAATCTGTATCAGTAGTATTATTTTGGGTATTTTCATTAGCTAATCCTATTACATAAACATATTCATTTATTGTAGGTATACATTTTTGATCTGGGAATAATGGTTTTGCAAAAGGACAAACACCTAAATCTTTAGTATCTCTTACATTTATAGGTTCAAATTTTATTCCTCCAATAGCATTCCATTGTCCTTCCTCATCAAATATATCAGGATCATCTGTATCATTTAATAATACAAATCTAACCCTAACACTTTGTATTGTTGGACTTCCGGGTTTTGGACCCATAAATCCTTTTAGGGGTGAAACACCTGTTACTTGTCTAATTGCCATCTTTTTTATTTTCTTTGGATAATTTTTCTAATCTTTCCATTTCATCCAATAATTCTTGTTTTTCTTCATCCGATATACCTAATTCTCCATCTTCACCTGTTGTTTGAAGTGCTCTCTGAATAATAGTAGCCATTTTAATTAGCTGTTCATCATTTTTTACTCCAATTTCTAAATATTCTTTAATTAAAGGAACTATTAAAGTAGCATCACCTATTTCTTGAATAAGAGGTTTTAATTCAGAAATTAAAGCTGAAATTTGTTTTTTCTTTTGAGTTTGATTATCGTAAATTTCATTAAGAATATCTGAAAATTTTTTATTTCCAAATATAATTGAATCCAATTGTCCCATAGTTTTATTTATAAATATGAGAAAATTAAACTATTTAGATGGAAAATAACCATATTCGTAATAGAATAAATATTTTTCTTTAAAAACTTTATGTAATCTATTAGCTATTTTAGTTATTTTAGGAGTTTTAACATCAATCATTTCTCTAATATAGATGTATAATGCTTTTTTATTAAAAACATCAATTGCTTCTCTTTTTCTAAATAATTCTAAAATACAATCAGCTATTTGTGCATCATATTCTTTGGAAAAATATTTATAAATGTTATCTGTCATATATTGAACATATTCATCTATAAAAAATGATAATCTATCTCCTTCTTTAAATCCCTTTTGGCTTAATTCATCACCTTCAAAACCATCACCCCTTTCTGAGAATTTAATTATAGTTTCATCTAATTTAGATGATGATTTAATAAATGGAGAAGAAGTATCTAGGTTTTGATAATTACTAATATCCTCTACAGATACTTTATCTATTTTTTTCTTATAATTTTTTTGGTTATATACTATTAACCATCTTTTTACAATAGTACCAAAATAAGAATAAGCTTTTGCACCTTTAGCAGGATCAAATAAATGGATTTTATCTAATAAAAATACCATTATTTCATGTTGTAAATCTTCTAAATTTTCAACATCATCTGTGTAGTAAAATTTAAAAGTATGAATTATATTTTGAGTTAATTTATAAAAAGGATAATGAATATGTTCTTGATAAATTAAACTTTTAGTACCTGGTTTTCTTGTTTTATTATAAAGTACTATAGCGTCTTCAGTTTCTTGTGTAAAATAATTTTTCTTTTGTTTTTTATTTCTATTTTTTCTTATAATGTTATCCATAATATTAAACTTTTCTTATTTTGAATTCATTTAATATTTTTTGAATGTTTTTAACATTTTTAAAAAAGAAACCTATTTCATCATCTGCCTCAAATCTCCCTAATTGATCTAATTTTTTTAATTTTTCATCTGAAATTTCAATTATTTTTGAGATTTTATCTAAATATTTCATATATTCTACTAATACATCTTCTTGTCTTTCATTCTTTTTAAGAAGATTAAAAGTCGTAAATACTAAAATTACGACTATTACTGATAATAATGTTATTACTAAAGTTTCCATTATAAATTATCTAACATACTTTTTAAACCTGTACTTCCTATATTACTTAATGCTTTAGATTTTACAGAAGTACTTTTTTTATTATTATCTAATGTAAAATTTTTCTTTTGGGTAGCCAAGTTATCTTTAGAAAACTTAGGTAACCATTCTTTTTCAAATTCAATTCTAGCAGCCATCATATCAGCCTGATGTAAAATAAAAGGTAAAGCAGTTCTTGGTTTTTGTTCTGGCATCCATCCTTTTAAATATTTTTCATTAGCTGTATCATATAAACCATCATGTGTTTGAATAGCTAACATTTCATTAAAGTTATACTTAATATCGTGTGATTGTAATAAAAATAATCCTCTATCAGGAACAGATGCAAATGGTACTTTATTATTAAACATATAATCTTCTCCTAGTTTTTCTCTTCTCCATTTATCGGTTTGAGGAATATAAGAATCTTGTTCTTCATCTCCCATTTTACCTAAATCATGATTAATAGCTGAAAATACTAATTCTTCAATTGTAAAAGTAGTAATATCTACTCCTTCTTCTTTCCAAATTTCATATTGTTTAAGAGCACAACGAACTACTCTATTAACATGATCTACATACCCACCTGGAAATGCATTATGATACTCTTTTTTATGAGCAGCAGGCATTAATATAAGACGATCTTCAAATTTTTTATAAAATGCAAGTAATTTTTCTTTTCTATCTCCTGAGATATGTTCTTTAATGTTAGTTAAGAATATTTCCCAATTTGCTTGGATTATTTCTGCTGATAATTTCATAACTTTTATTTTTTATTATCTGTTAAGATTTGATTGGACATTTATTTCATGTCCTGAGAATGGTTCTCTAGCTATCATTGATTTTAAATTATCTAATTTATCCTCAATATTTGATATTTCATTTTTAAAATTTTCTGCTGTAGTGCCTGGTCTTCCAACCATAGTATCTAGAACTTTAAGTCTACCTTCAATTCTTTCAATTTCTCGATTTATTGTTTCTCTTCCTATCATATTATATTATTTAGTTTATTTATTATTATCCTAACCCCCTTATTTCCTCTATATTTTCTATTTTCTCAAAACCCCGTATCCATAATGTATACATGATTTTTCTGGTATCCAAACTATATTTTAAGAAAATCAATAATTTTTTGAAGATGTGCACATTTTTCATATTCTTCAGTTTCTATCCAATATGAAATTCCTAATTCTAATGATGTTTGTAAATATTCATCTTTATAATGGTTTATAGCATGGAGATGAGAAGAGTTTTTTAAATCTATTTTATTTATATATTTCCAAGCCCTATTGTATGTAATATATTCACCAGCTTCTTTCATATCTATTATATCTAATTCAGAATTAGACTTTTTAAAGAATTGAAGAAATTTTTTATTAAAATTAATATGATTTAAAATTAATTTCTTATACATTCCTACCCAATAAATAGGAGTTTCTTTAAAATCAATAAACGATTTAGCAGTATCTGTTCCATCTAAATCATCATGTGATCCAAATAGCCCAAATATATTATCTACATTTATCATTTTATTATAAATATAGAAATTATGTGGATTTATTACTTTTTTGATAGTTTATTTTTCTTTACTTTGTCTAATGCATACGCCCATTTAGATCTTGTATCCTTATAGTAATGTTTATCTTGTTTAGACATTTTTTCTAACTGGGCATCAAATTCTTTTTTAATACCTAGTTTTTTAACTTCATAATGGGTTTCCCACCAAAAATCTTCCCAAGCCATTTTTATTTATCTTTATGAGGTTTTTTATGGTCAAATCCTTTCCAATCTTGATCAGAAAGATCTCCTTCATTTTTAATATATTCTAATTCTTCTTCCTTTTCTTCGATTTTTAATTCCAAATCATAAATTTGATCTTTTATTTTTTGATAACTATCTTTTACATCTATCATATCAGGATTATCAGGATGATAGTCCCATAAATCCCCTTCAATTTTTGATAAAGAAATTATTTCATTTTTGAAATTTAATATTTTATTTTCTATTTTTTCTATTCTTGTCATAATGCTCATAAATATACCTAAAGATTTAACAATAACCAAATTATAATAAAAAGAGCAACCGAAGTTGCTCTCTAGGATTTTGACGACGTGATCCTTGTTTGCCGTTAGCGCTGGGTGCTTCTTAAGCAGCCATTGCCATTTCAACTTGTTCGCCAGTTAATTGCGTGTTGACCTTCCTTATACCCTTACTTACTGTCAAATGCCTTTACATCCCCATATCGTGTAAATTTTTTAGTGGAGATGCCGGGAGTCGAACCCGGGTCCAAATAAGCAGCTAATACAAGTACTAGCGGTCCCTATAAATATATTAAAGATCTATTAATTTTCCCCATCATAATCAGAATTATCATAAGAATCTTCTATTTTAGGAAATTCTTTAATTTTATTCTTATAACGAATTGATAAATCATCTTCCTCTACTTCTGGATAAGGGATATATGATTCTTCTTGTTCAAATAATTCTTCACTATCAATATCAGCATTAATTTTTATATTAGTTTCAGCCATTATTTCTAATGAATGTGCTATACTTTCTAATGATTCTTTAATTGATCCTACATTAAAATAAAATTCTCTTTCATATGATGTCATAATATAAACTTTAAAATTTTCGCCACCAAAAGCCCTTACGGGCTTATGGCTGGTTTCAGAAGAGATTTACATCTACAACGCGGTAGAACACATGATAGACCATTTTAACAATATTCAAGAGCTAACTCATAAAGACCTTTATTAATCTTCATATCTTGCTTAAAGTTTTTAATTTCACGAGCTTTTCTAGCTTTACCAGCTGAGCGGTAATCGAAATCTCCTTCAATTAACTTTTCTTGAACTACATTAAATACTGACCAAAGATCTTTTCCTGAATCTTCTTTTCTAACAGGAGTAACAAATGAATCTAAATCAATAGAAATTCTATTCATTTCTTGATCTGTAAATCTACAATTTAATGCTTTTTTAGCAAAATCTAAAACTGCAGCTTGTTCAAGTTCAACTGCTTTCATTTTATTCATTGATTCTACAGTTAATGGTAATTTTTCAACCATATCTTTAATCATATCCTGTAGATCTTCAAATGAATAACCCATATGACGCATTTTAACGTCTTCAAATTTTTCATCAGCAATAACTAACCCATTTTCACAAATTAATCTAAATAAACCTGCAGTAAAGGTAAATGCATTTTTACCATCATGAGAGTTAGTTAATAAAATTTGAGGATAAACTGTATCACCATCATCACCATTAATGACGATATCATCATTTCTAAACGTTAATAAATGTTTTTGAAACGATTTAGTTGATTGTTTTCTTGCTTTTACTTCTTTAGCATCTATAACTTTCCAACCTAAAGTTTCCATATCATCAATAACCCTTTCAGTAGGGATATGTGTATAATGTTTAGAAACTTCGCTTGATGGTTTTTCAGTAAAAACTGAGGGTGCAAGTGATTTAATGTTTGCTTTACTTAAATACTTTGCTTTTTGAATTTCATCTTTATTAATCATAACTATTTAATTTTAATTTATAACCTATTTATTTACCTAAATATACGAAAGATTTCCTGGGGAGCCAAGTTACTACACAGGAGCTTTAATATTTTCTTGTATTAATACCATGAATTTCTTGTCTTAAGAGCTCTAATTCTCTCATACCTTCACCAAACTGCCCACTTTCAAACAATTCTTGAATCATTGTAATTTTTCTATATAATTGATCTTTATTCATTATTTAAAGAATTAGTCCATAATCTAAAAAATCCAATTAAAAATAACATTACTGCTATTCCTACATTTCCTTTATCTAACATTAATGATCCTATTACTAATAAGTAAAATGGAACTTCTAGTTTAAAAATTAATGGCATTTTTTTCATAACTTTACTGAATTTTAATTAATATTTCTTTTTCAATCTCATCACCATAATTATCAACTTTGGCGACTATATTTAAAGTATCTCCTAAAAATTGTGGGTTTACATATACCATTTGGTGTCCTATACCGTTGTCGTTTGCATAAGTACTGTAATTAACACATTCATCCCAAACTGTATCTGCCCATACTATAGTATAAAACTGATCTGGGGATGACCAAAATACTCTTTCTTGAGGAATAGATTCAAAATCTACTTTAATATAACTATTACTAACATAACCACTATCATTTGCGGGATAATTATATGTGTATATATTTCCATCATAATCTAAATCTACTGAAAGTTCTAGATACGATTCAGGGTTAATATATCCTTCATCTTTTTCACAAGATGTAAAGATAAAAGCAATACATGTAAATAATAATAATAATCTCATAACCTTTATTTATATTTTTTAAATATAC
>Ga0163111_10000292_pt1 | contig 30190 bp, 24 predicted proteins | sample CRUFie1St18metaG_FD_109645 | JGI IMG/M metagenome (GOLD analysis project Ga0163111, IMG submission 109645) | Marine microbial communities from the Costa Rica Dome - CRUD Field 142mm St18 metaG | ecosystem: Environmental > Aquatic > Marine > Oceanic > Photic zone | place: Costa Rica: the Eastern... | reverse complement strand
TTTTGGTTCATGACCGAGTTTTACGGGTTTGGTAACTGTAATGTGTTTTCAGTACTTGCTATCCTCACATTTTGTTAGTTTTGTTAAGAAATCAATCCATTCTCGATTTATGCTTAACTGATCTCGTGATGAAAGAAATACTCGGTCCTCTGTTAAATCTTCCCTCGTTAGAAGTCATTGAAGTGAGTCTTCCACCCAATGAAGTGCATATTCATTGTTGTTCGACTCAAACTGCGGGTATTTGCCCTCACTGTCTTCGCCCAACCCAAGAAATAACCAAATACTATACTCGAAAACTTCGGGACTTACCTATTTTTGATCGAAAAACGTATCTCCATATTAAGGTACGTCAATTTCATTGTCGCGACTGTCCCCGTAGTTTTTCAGAACGCTTGCCCTTTGCTGATTCTCATCGAACTTATACCAAACGAATGGAGAAGTTTATCTTCAAATGCTCGGCAAATATTCCCTTCAAAGAGGTTGCTGCCATTGTTGATGTAAGTCCTCATAAAGTAGAAGAAGTATTCACTAGGTATAGTGACCAAGCACTAGATACTAAAGGTACTTTTGAGGAGGTACGTTATTTGGGGATTGATGAAATCGCGATTAAGAAAGGGAAAAAAGACTACGCCTGTGTCTTAGTAGATATAGAACGAGGCTTAGTCCTTGATTTTCTAGAAGATAGATCTAAAGACTTCTTAATGAAGTACTTCCAGAATAAGGGAAAGGCTTTTTGCCAACAAATAGAAATCCTCTCCTGTGATATGTGGGAAGGATTTGCCTCCTTAGCTAAGGAAGTATTTCCCAATGCCATTACGGTAATTGATCGTTTTCATGTGGTACGTCATTTAGGGAAAGCCCTAGAGAAGGAGCGCAAAAGTCTTAGACGAACATATCCACAACAGGATCAATTTAAGCGTTTACATTGGATTCTCAGAAAGCAGCCTGATAGCTTAGAGCAACATGAAATAGAGATACGAGATAAAGCGTTTGCCCAAGCCCCTGACTTAAAACGTTTATATGAGCTAAAGCTGGAGTTCAAGCAGATTTTTGACAAAACCGATTCTAAGCAAGAAGCAGAGCTGAAAATGGAACAGTGGAATAAACAAGCCAAAGAGTTGAACAATCCTCATATGAACCGGTTCTTAAAGCTATGGGAGAAATGGAAAGAACGTGCTTTGAATTATTTCCCTTTAAAGATTACAAATGGGGTGGTAGAAGGAATGAACAAATGGATTAGGACACTCATCCGAAAAGCATATGGATATAGGAACTTCAACAATCTCAGAAGAAGAATACTGATGGCAAAAGGATGACCGTAAAACTCGGTCATGAACCAGATTTTTTCCTTAATCCCACCCTGCCGTGGTCTGAGAAAGCTTGGTAATTTGATTTAATCTTTGTTAGGATACGACGGCGATTTACGTATTGTGTTTTTCCTCTAATATCAAGAATTATTTCAAAGCATTGGTATTAGGAGTTTGAAAGCACATTATGTATTTTTAGGAGATATGAATATGTCTAAAATTATGTTTGTAGGCGTGCTTTGCCTATGTGTGAGCTTAGGGGGCTTTGCTCAAGATAAACCTGCTTACAAGATTTTTTCGGCTAAGGGGAAAGCAGTTCCTTATTCGAAGATGATGAAGCAATTGTTACAAACAGATTTTCTGTATTTTGGAGAACTACATAATAATCCTATTGCACATTGGTTGGAATATGAAATTACACGTGAATTGATTGAAAAGAAGGGGGGAAAGAATATTGTATTAGGAGCCGAGATGTTTGAGACAGATCAACAACAAATCCTTAATCGATACTTTCATGATGAGATTTCTGTGGAGGAATTTGAAGAGGAGATGAGATGGCCAAACTATGAAACGGATTATAAACCTATATTAGAGCTTTGTAAGGCTGCAAAGGTGAAGTTAATTGCGACGAATGTTCCGCGGAAGTATGCACGAATTGTCGCGAGAAAAGGCCTTTCCGCCTTGGATTCATTGCCCGATGAGGAGAAAGAACTCATGGCAGAGCTCCCTTTTTCGATTGACTATACCCTCCCTTCTTATAAAGCGATGATGGATATGGCACATGGAGGAACCATGAAACCTAAAAACTTTGTAGGAGCACAGGCTATTAAGGATGCGACAATGGCTCAGTTTCTTGGCCAATTTTGGCGGAAGGGGATTTTGGCGTATCATATCAATGGTTCCTATCATTCTGATAGTAAGGAAGGGATTATTTGGTATATCCAACGGTCGCATCCAAGTGCCAAGGTATTAAACATCTCACTAGTTGAACAAGAAGAGGTAGAAAGACTAGAGGGAGAACATTTTGGAAAGGCTGATTTTATCATTGTAGTTCCAGCCTCGATGACGAAAACCTACTAATTTAACGTAAGAGAACGGTGCCAAAAGAGACATTTAGCGAAAAATTACGGGAGTTCCTTGGACGTGAAACCCTCAGCTTAACAGAAGACCAAGAATATGCCCTTGGGCAATTCATGAAGTTTTATCGTTCTAAAGAAGAGAAGTGTGCTTTTGTATTAACAGGATCAGCAGGAACAGGAAAGACCTTCTTGATTGATATCTTTACAGAACTTCTGAGACGAGTCGGCTTCCGCATTGTATTACTAGCCCCAACAGGTAGGGCTGCTAAAGTTGTGACAGCTCGAACCAATCGAACCGCTTTCACGATTCATCATCGAATGTATTCTGTGAATGATGCAGGAGGGATGGTTTCCTTTGAGTTGCGCAAAAACAAAGATCCTGAAAGAACGGTATATATCGTTGATGAGGCTTCTATGATAGGGGACAAAGCAGACGAAACTACCTCGCAAGGATTGTTGTTTGGCTTGCTCAACTTTGTTTATTCGAATAATACTGCCCGTAAGCTAATCCTCGTAGGAGATCCTGTACAATTACCTCCCATTGGCCATAAAAATTCCCCTGCCTTAGATACAGATTATCTCTCGACTAAATGTGGATTAGATGTTTTTCATGCACATTTAAGTGAGGTGAAGCGGCAAGCTTTGGATTCTGGTGTACTAGAGAATGCTATATCGATTCGAGATGCATACTTGTCGGAAGAGGCCTTGATGCCTGAATTGACAGAGGGATATGATGTCATGTCTTTGGAGAATGGGTATGAGGGAATCGAAACCTATACATCCTATTTCGAACAAGGAAATCTTGACCAAGTTATCTTTATTACCTATTCGAATTTTCGAGCAACTAAGATTAGTCAAGCCCTACGTTATGCCTTATATGAATCCGAAGAGCTATTGATTCCTGGCGACCTACTCATGGTCGTAAAGAATAACTACAATTGGGGTAAGAAAAACTTTCCATTCATTGCAAATGGAGAGATGGGGATTCTACAGGAAATTGTGGAGGATAGCTATGAGGAGAAGTATGGACTTAAGTGGCTGGATGTGGTAATTGAATTCCAGAATGGGAAGGGAGAAGGGATTCCCATCTCCTGCAAAGTAATGCTAGATTTGCTATTGGACAAGAGGCCACAGCTTGATAACCGAACTCAATGGCTTTTGCTCCAACAGAGAAGAAGAGAATATATGGATGCTTCTCCCTCAGAACAAAGAGAACTACTTCAGTCTGATCCATACGTACATGCATTACAAGTTAAGTATGGATATGCAGTTACAGGTCATAAGGCACAAGGGGGGCAGTGGAAAAACGTTATTATTGGGTTTGAACCCAATTATAGCAATGACCTTAACGCGTATTTACGTTGGACTTATACGGTATTCACCCGAGCAGAAGAGCGTGTCTTCATGCTCGAATGTCCGTTTATTGAACGATTTTGATGGAATCGCACTACCTAGTACCGAACCCGTATCGGTTCAAGGCCTTGAATATCTTGCTTTCTGATAAGAGCATCTAGCTCTACTTGGGGAATTCCATATATGTCTAGATAAAAGCGTTGGAAAGGTTGCCACGTTTTGAGGATCCGATATTGGTTAAACCCTTGGAAGAAATCTTGGTTACAATACACCTTGAATTGGTATTGGGTAATGTTGAGTAGAGCTTCTTCTGTCACTTTATTGAAGTTCTCAACTTTAATGCACTCTATATGGATTTCCGTATTAGAAGGGTATGCCTTTAGCAATTCCTTTTTCATGTCAATACTCACTTGAGTCTCATCTTGGTATATGCCACGTCTTGTCGTAAGGGCATCAACCGAATCAATTCTTTCGATAGTGAAAGAGCCGTCAAAATTCAACCAATTATACCTAAACAGATCTGGAATAAAGGCCTCTGGATGTTGAGCCGCGAAATCGAATAGACGTCTTGCAGAATGCAAATTATTTGTTGTATAGTGCGCTTCTTCCAAAAGAATACAAGAGGACTTGAATTGACTTAGCTTACTTAAGGGAAAGTAATAGGTTTGATCTCCATCTTTGAGAGACTCACAATCAAGGTTGAGATGGAATGTTTTTACAATGCTATTGTTTCGTGCGAGAATAAGTTTGTAATGGCTAAACCTACAAGGGAAAGAAGTGTAATAAGGAACATCCCATTCCTTTTGAAGCTGTTGTAGAACTTTTTGATCACTTATTTTAAATGCTCCCCACTCTTGTTGTATAGCATGAGACTCTCCTGCAGATATGAGGCCGTATAATGTGTAAGAATTCGTGGCTAGATTGATATCTCCGAGTAAAGCGTTTTGGGCGTATGAATGAACACAAAAGAAAAGGGCTATTGTAGTAATAACAGTTTGTACGAATGTCATATTAGGGCTTATTTCCCCTAATAACGAAAGATATGCTTAATTTGTATCAATACTAATACAAACTTCTCTATCTAAATTAATGAATGCCTTAAAGCTATTTGTTTGCTCAACATCAAAGCGAGGTTTCTCATGCATAAGGGTAAGATAAATATAACTTTCCCCATTTTCTCCTGTTAATCCTTCTCTAAAGGATGCTGTGTAATTTCGTATGGAATCAATAGCTAACCACTCTGATTTTTGTGCACTTTGTAAGCAGTCAGTAATGATCTGTTTGGCATGCTCTATCTCTATAGGATCTAACTTTCTCACCCGATAAGCCTTACCTTTCATTTTAACTGTTTGGAAATGGCGAGTTGGCTGCATCAATATATTGGTCAATGGACTGTACATGCTCACCATCTTTTTATTGACAAGGGCATATTGCTCCTGCAAGTTCTTAAAAGGAACCAATAGCCAATAATAACCATCCTGACTTTTAAAGAACAACTGCGCGTACCCATTCCCTAAGTCCTCTGCTTTGTGAAAATCCACCTGAGACAAATATATTCCATGTGATTCGAATTCAGATTGGATAGTTTTGAGGTTTTGTTTGAGATCAAATGATTGTGGAGCGTGTGGAGAGAAGGGTTCGGTATGAATAAGGTAAGGTTGTAAAGGAGCCGCTCGATTAGATTGGAGTGACTCAACCACGACTTCTCCCAATTGAGTAAGTGAGGTAAAAAGTTTTTGCTGGGCCAGAGCAGGTGTTGAACAAAGGAGAAATATATATATTGATAGAATTATTCTTTTCATAGTTTATGATAATAGCAGTTCGAGTCTTGGCTTTTGGGTAGCTCGGGATTCCTAGTTTTCACTTATACAAAGTAAAGAGATCCCCAACGATTTAATACAACAGATTTATTCATTTTCATACGTAATACATATCATGCTTAAAATTGTAGAAATCTTACACTCTATCTTATAGAAATATGATTTTAATTCTATACTATATATTCTATAGATAGTTAATTACCCTAAGACTTATTTCCAATTTGTGGTACGAAATTTCTCCTCTACACTATGCAAAATATAGCCCCAAATACTCCCCATAATCGGTACATCTTAATATATATATAGTCAGGAAAATTGTACTAAGTTCTCATGATGAGAGAATTAAATCTCTGATAACAAACCTATAAATCAGTTTTATCCATTTATATTGGAGATCCCTGTGGTATACACCCTTGATAGATAGACTGGAAGATGAATTACTTAGGTTCGGTGAAATACTTATTTAGGATTTAAGTAATAAGAAAATGAATAAATAAAATACTTGCTTGCAAGAGATTATAATCCTTCATTACTCCATTTAAAAAGATGACTTGTTTTTTGATGGATCTCTCATCTTTTTATAACATCATAAGAAAAATTATACATTCTTAATCCCTGACTCTATGGAATTATAGAAAATAAAATGTCATTTTTGATGATAATCTTACTTTTGTAGAAGCTCTTAATATGTCCACGATTTAAATCCCCACCAATGGTTAATTCCTAGATAGATGCTTAACATATTGAGGCTAATACTGCTAATAAGTAGATAATACCGTAGGCCTTTTCCTTGTTTTTGTTTAAACAGATAGGCTGAAGAGATGAACGAAAGAAAAGACAAAATGGGAAATAGGAGACTTGTCAGATAAATTGTAACGGTTCTGGCAGTCATGAAGCCAGCATATGCATAGTGCTGAAATTCGAATAAAGATTTGAAGAGGGAGAAAGATATAAGTAATGCAAGAAAGGCCAATGTTGGGATGAGATGAAAGAAGTTACTGGTACGAACCTTATTGCTAAATAGCGATAGAATGAGCGAAACCACTGAAATGATAAGATTGCCAAATCCTAATAAGATGCTAATAATGAAGAGCAATCTTTGGCCGAGAATGTAGGCATAAGACTTTTGCTCCCAATATTGATTTCCTAAGAATAAAACATTTTGGCCTTCTGCGGTTGTGGCTAAAGCGTGAAAAGCGATAGGATCCCCTTGTCTGGCAAAGATGAAGGTATCTACAGGGATAAGAGGCTCTTTCACAGGAGAAATACCACACAAAAACAGGCTATCATGTACAATCTCTAGTCTTTTTCCTTTGAACAGGCTCTCAAGAAATCCAACAACGCTATGTCTTGGATTGTGAAATTGGTAGAACCCTTCAAAAGGTTTCACATATTCTGTTTGTAGTGCTGTAGGCTTAAGGGAAGGAGGAGGAGGTGTGTTCTGAGTAAGGAAATCCGTTACCAGATGAATGATACGTTTATTGGTTCGTTCTCCATTATTGGAAAGCATAAACCCAATCCCGAGTTCTCGGTTATAGCCATATTGAGATAAAAAGCCAAATATAGAACCTCCGTGACCATTGAATACATGGCGTTTGCTACCATATAGACTTCTAGCATTAGCAATCGAATAGTTCGTACGTAGACCTCTAGATATGGCTAAGCTCGAATGATCCAACTCCATTTCTTCAATTGAGCTTTGTTGCCAAAGCGAGCTGTCTTGATAACGCCCATTATTGAGAAACATACGTAGAAGATGCGTCATATCCTCTGCTGAGGAGGTCAAGGAGCTAGCAGTTTTGCCAATGAGCGTATGAGGTTTTACAACAACCTGTTTCCCTCCATACCATCGATATCCTTGTGCATAGGTAGAATCATCAGGATTATATTCAAAATGTGTATGGTGCATCCCTAAAGGGTGGAAGACCCTTGCCACGAGGAAGCTATCATAGGGTTGTTCTGTAATCTTTTCAATGATATACCCTAAGACCACATATCCAGGATTGGAGTAGGAATGCCGAGAGCCTGGTTGCCAACGAGCTTTGAGGGAAGTCTTGACTCGCTGCACCTCTTCTAGGGCAGTGAGTGGGTAGGGATCAAAGTGAACACTTTGAAAATGGGTATCGTCAAAGCCTGCTGTATGTTCGAGTAAATGGATAAGCTTAATGGGATGGGTAGCCTCCCAAGGGTTAATAAACTGAACCTCAGGAGCAATATCCTTCAGCATATCATCTAAGGATAGCTTCCCATCTTCTACTAGTTTTAGAATACCTAATGCAACAAGGCTTTTGGTAATAGAGCCTATCCGAAAACGGGTTTGGGCAGTAACTGCCTGTTTGGTTTCCTGATCGGTATAGCCCAATCCTCCACAAAATAAAACAGAGTCTCGGGTAACCATTCCTAGCATGAGCCCAGGAATATGCTCTTCTTCCATAATGACTTGGATAGAAGACAAGAGAGAATCCAAACCCATTATAGGGGATTCCTGTTGATCTTGCGCGGATACTTTTAGAGATAAAAACAAGCACAAGAACAAACAAAAGATGTGATAATGGGCAGGATACATGCTAATAGAGAGATTGGGGCAGTTGGTGAACAAAAGACCTATTTACCATATAACAGCCGTCGAATCTCAGAGGTTTCTAAAGAAGGATATTTTCCTCGTAAATCTTCCTCAACTTTCTCTAGATAGAGCTCGTCCATTGTATCAGGGCCATCTACTTTACGTTTTAGCCCAAAAGGCCGAATCTGTAGAGGGCTAGATTGAGACTTATCTGGAGACCAAAATAACCTACGAGTATATAAGGTATGGACATACTTACGGATGTCTGATTTCGTCAGGCCTTTTAGTCTTCGATACATAGCTTCTACCATTTGGGTGATGGATAGCTGCTTATGTTCGCGGAATAATTCGATAAGGACCTCTGCCATAGCCATCCGTTTTTTGATGTCTCGTTTGAAACGACTTTGGCGACGTAAGTATTCTTGGGCTTCCTCAAAGGTATTGTCCTGATTCTGCTGCTGTTGAACATTGCTCGGACTACTGAGGTATACAAAAGGCGTATGCGGATTACTCTTAAAGTCGATGTGCTCCACTAAATCACCATGCATGGCCTCTACGAACTTCTTAAAGGAGGCAAAGCCCCACTTTTTTTCCGAAAACGAAGGATCGAGTCGAAGGAGATCTTGTTTGAGGCGGGTCATTGCGATACCTTCATCTGTATTTACACTTCGAACGTATCGGATAAGCAGCTTTCTTGCCGCACTAATATTGATTTTTGGGGTAGATTCTTGTTCATCTTGCTCCTCTACAGGACGCCCAATAAGATCCTCGATACTTTTAAATTCTGCACTGTTTACTTTTACGAGTCGTCCAACACTATGTTCAAATCCTATAAGGATAACATCCTTACTTCTTGCACGAACACGCTGGATGAGCGGGATAAAATCTGAGTCTCCAGAACCTATAAGAATGGTATTAATAGAAGGATATAGTTCCATTATTTCCATAACGTCAATAGCTAACCGTACATCTGAACCATTCTTTCCTTGAGAATTGGTTTCTGGTAGGTGTACTAATTCAAACCCTTGCTCCATAAGTCGGTTTTGATATTGGGCAAATATGGGTTTTGACCAGTCTGCATAGGATTTCTTGATCGAAATATTTCCTTTTGTGGCTGCAAAGTCAACGATAGGTTCTAATTGTAGGGGTCTTTTTTTAGAAGCATATACTGCATCTGCGGATATGGCGAGATTTTCAAAGTCTAAAAAAATTGCAACATTCTGATTGCTCATACTAAATTCCTAAAGGGGATAATAAAATAATTTTGTGTTATTGTTTTGTATACTTGTTTATGAAATGACATAGTACTTGATTGCCCTAAATAACAAAATAATTTGTTGTGTCATAGCATTCATATGATTAATCAAGCTTTTTCTTCCATGAAGCCTTATATTTTGTGTGTGAGTATCCTATTAGGACTGTTCTCTTGCAAGCAATTGCCTGTAAGTGCTCAAATAACTCCAGGAACGCCTATTTTGGTTGCCCATGCCCACAATGATTACGTCCATAAAAGGCCATTGGCTGAAGCATTAGAGCAAGGGTTTACGAGTCTCGAAATTGATATCTTTCTACATAAAGGTGAAATCATCGTTTCGCATGTCCCTTTATTTCTCAACTTAAAGCCGAATTTGAGAGAACGCTATTTAGAACCCCTCCATCAATTGATCCAATCGCAAGGAGGAAAAGTATTTCCTAATCATGATACACAACTCATCCTTATGATTGATGTCAAAACGAACGGCCGAGAAATGTATCCTGTCTTAAAGGAAGCATTAGCGGAGTATGAAGATATGCTTACAATTTATACACCAGATTCTGTTAAGCGAGGGCCTGTTAAAATTGTGCTATCGGGAGCCAGAGATGGGGGAGCAATAGAAACAGATGAACGGCACTATTTTCAACGAGACGGCGGATTTGATGACAGTGATTCTCCCGCATTGACTCCAAGAGCGAGTGGTGTATATAGGAAGGTTATAAAATGGAGAGGAGGAGGGGATATGCCTACGGAAGAACGAGAAAAACTACAGGCTTTGGTACAGAAAGTACACAGCAAAGGCAAAAAACTTCGGCTATTTGCTGCTCCTAATAAAGAAGCGGTTTGGAGAGAACTATTAGATGCAGGAGTGGATTGGATCAATGTAGATAAGCTAAAAGCCTTTCGGATTTTCTACGAACAATACCAGAAAGAAAAGGAAACTAGCCCCTAAGGGGGCTTATTTTTACCCCATATTCGGATAATAAAAAAGCATTTTTTTCTTGTACTTATAAATATCGAATTGTATAATTGTAGCGTAACGCAAAAACAAGAGGAATAATGAACCCTACTTTGCACCCGAATCGCCATATTTGTTTTTTTTATTGGGTCAAGCGAATACATTCGCATTGGGTTGAGCCTCTTATCTAATCTATACATTGATTTTTATTCCTATGAATAGCAAACGCTCTACCCAAAGAAGGTAGAGCGTTTGTCGTTATAGGTCTTTATATTTTTGAAACGGTAGGACAATTATGTAACCTTATGATCACTACAACAGTCGAACAGAGCCTCATACAACGATTAGATGAAGTTGGAAAGTTGATAGGAGAGACTCCCTTGCATCCTATCAAAAGAGTCTTTCAAAAAGCTGGCGTAGAAATTTATGCAAAGTTGGAATGGCATCAATTGGGCAATAGCGTGAAGGCCAGATCTGCCTATCAGATTATTCGATCGGCACTACTTGAAGGAAAATTGGAAGAAAAACGCCTGCTTGATGCTACGAGTGGGAATATGGGGATTGCGTACGCAGCTATTGGCTCAGCAATGGGGATACCCGTAACCTTATGCTTACCATCCAATGCCTCTGCGGAGAGGAAATTGGTTTTGAAATCCTTGGGAGCGGAATTAATCTATACAGATGCCCTCTCTGGCTTAGAAGGAGCAGAGAAGGAAGCACGACGTTTGTTTAATGCCCAGCCCAATCGTTACTATTTTGCTGATCAATATAGCAATGAGCACAATTGGAAGGCGCACTACTATCATACAGCCCGTGAAATCTATTGGCAAACAAAGGGGGGGATTACACACTTTGTATCGGGTTTGGGTACTACGGGCACTTTCATGGGTACAAGCCGAAAGCTAAAAGAAGTCAATCCTGATATACAATGTATTGCCCTCCAACCCGAAACTTCTGTACACGGATTAGAAGGATGGAAGCATCTGCTTTCGGCTGGAGCCCCTTCGATTTATGAGGAAGGCCTCGTAGATAAACTCCAGACGATTAAGACCAATGATGCTTATGCAATGTTGAAGCGATTCGCAGAAGAAGAGGGTATGCTGATTAGCCCTTCTGCTGCTGCAAATCTGGTTGGAGCAATTCGAATAGCCGAATCTATCGAACGGGGAATCATTGTTACGGTATTCCCCGATGACGCAAGTAAGTACGGGAGTTTGATGCACCAATTGTTTTCTGCAACTTCTTTAAACTAGTTATCGCCTAATAGAGTTGGGCTTATATGCATACATTTTCAAAAGTAGAACGAGAAAGATACCATCGGCACTTTATATTGCCTAATTTCTCTGAAGAGGGACAACGGAAGTTAAAGGCAGCTAAGGTATTAGTAGTAGGATCAGGAGGACTTGGTAGCCCCGTCTTACAATACCTCGCTGCTGCAGGGGTAGGCACTTTGGGGATTGTTGATTTTGATGAGGTGGAGGTCTCGAACCTCCAAAGACAGGTTCTATTCGGACTAGAGTCTGTAGGCAAACCCAAGGTGGAGGAAGCGAAGAAACGAATCGAATCGTTGAATCCTCATATTGAATTGATTACCTATCACACACGTTTGACGTCAGCCAATGCCCTCGATATTATCCAAGGGTTTGATATCGTAGCAGATGGTACAGATAATTTTGCGACCCGTTACTTGGTGAATGATGCCTGCGTTTTATTGGACAAAGTCAATGTATACGCATCCATATTTCAGTTTAGCGGCCAAGTTTCGGTTTTTCATTACACCTATCCTGATGGTTCTAAGGGGCCTAACTATCGGGATCTTTTCCCAACGCCTCCTCCAGCTGGGTCTGTGCCGACCTGTGCTGAGGGAGGTGTTTTAGGGGTTTTGCCTGGAATTATGGGTTCCATGCAAGCATTGGAAGTCATTAAGGTCATTACAGGGGTAGGGGAGCCCCTTGCAGGACGATTGTATATGTTTGATGCGCTTTCTTTTTCTGGACAAACCTTAAAGGTATTTCCCGATCCAGAGAACCCCCTCACAGGAGATACCCCCACACAAACAGGACTCATTGACTATGTCCAATTTTGCGGAGCCCCGCATGAAGAACAATCTCTTACCTCTGTTCCTGAAATGTCTGTCCAAGCTTTTCAGCAACTCCAGAAGGAACGAAAGACTTACCAATTGATTGATGTGAGAGAGCCTGAAGAGTTTGCGGAATCTAATATAGGAGGGGAGCTTATCCCTGTACAAACTTTAGGGGATGCGCTGGAGAGAATCCGACGAGATTGCATGGTAGTGGTACATTGTCGTTCGGGGGTGCGGAGTAAGCAGGCTGTTCGACAGCTTCTTTTGGCGGGATTCTCAGAAGTGTATTCTTTAGAAGGGGGGATTTTAGCGTATCTTAAGGAAACGATTGCTCCTTCCTGAAAAGAGTTTGTACAGTGTGCCGATTTCCCCAGGCTATATGTGCACGCTGCACAGGTACTTCGGACAAACGCCAGACTACCTGTGCAGGCTGCACATATAGTCTGGGAAAACCCTAGGGTACCTGTGCAGGCTGCACATATAGTCTGGGAAAACCCCAGGGTCCCTGTACAGGCTGCACATATAGTCTGGGAAAACCCCAGGGTTCCTGTGCAGGCTGCACATATAGTCTGGGAAAACCCCAGGGTCCCTGTACAGCCTGCACATACAGTCTGGGAAAATCCCAGGGTACCTGTGCAGGCTGCACATATAGTCTGGGAAAACCCCAGGGTACCTGTGCAGGCTGCACATATAGTCTGGGAAAACCCCAGGGTACCTGTGCAGCCTGCACATACAGTCTGGGAAAATCGGCACACTGTACAAAAAGTGAAAAAGTAGGGCAATCAAGTTGCGAAATTTGGTAATACTACCATAATCTAGTAGCTTGGTGTAAGGATTGAATATGGAAATCCGAGTTGTTCATTGACGTATAAGTATAAGGAATGCTGCATATTGTTAGATATGCTACAAGGACATTCTGCCTATTCTGTAGAATATCAACCCCTCAATTATATAGTAATATGAACACAAAAACCCTGTGCGATAAGTATTCGCCATTTGATCCGAGAACAAGACTAGTGGAATTGTTCCGAGATTTTGACAGGGTGCTGGTGACTTCTTCTTTCGGAATTACATCAGCCGTCCTTCTTCATTTAATCCACGAAGTGCGTCCTTCGCATCCCATCTATTTCCTTGATACACAGTATCACTTCCCCGAAACTTGGGCATATATGGCTCAATTGATTGAAGATTGGGGATTGAATGTGCATATTGTCAAGCCTGATGCGAGCATGCACTTAAAGACAAAAGAATTACGTATGTGGGATACCGATTCGACCGCTTGTTGTTCGGTCAATAAGGTTACACCTCTACGTAAACTCAAACAACAACATACCGTTTGGATATCTGGATTGGTAGGCCAAACAACCCATATGAGAAAACAGCTTTCTTTATTTAAACATGATGGCGAAATTCTTCGTTTCTATCCATTCTTGGATATGCCACAAGAATTTGTTGCCTATTATAGTGAGTCTTTTGAACTCCCACCTCATCCTCTATCCCGAAAAGGATATGATTCGGTGGGCTGTAGGCATTGCACCCTACCAGGAAAAGGCCGATCGGGGCGTTGGAAAGGTACGCCTAAAACGGAATGTGGGCTCCATTATATGAAAAACCAATAGAAAAAGGGCTAGTTACAATATGTAACTAGCCCTTTTTGTTGGAAGAAGACTAAAAAAATGTTTCTTCGTTTATTCTTTTGCATTCTCAGGTATATTCACCTTAGAAGGCTGCTCTTTTTCGGATACAAACTCAAAAGAAACATTGACCCAATATTTGATGCTCTTGCCTAATAGAGTAGCAGGCTTAAACGTTAATTCCTGTATATGTTCTTCCACTGCCATATCCAATGCTGGATGAACAGGGTTGATGATTCTGTGTTTGAGGTAGGCACCTTTTTCATCAATCAATACACGTGCAATGACAGTTCCTGTAGCGCGCTCCAATTGTGCTTGCTCTGGATACCCAATCTTATCCCGAACTTCGTCAAAGTTAGTAGGCTTGGGCTCTTCATCAGGGATGAGCAATGCTGCTTCCACTCCAGGAAAGAGCTTTTGAAGCATACTGAGGTTGTCTAGATTGGATTGAACACGTCTTTGATTGGCAATGGTGACGGATTTTGAGTTAAGGCCATCTTCGTCATCTTGAGCGAGAAGTGACATATTTGGGATTAGACATCCTAATATGGTTAAGCTGATAATGAACGCAAATCTTTTCATTCCTGTATAGGGTTATGTGGGAAAATATGAAAGCTGGATACTATGGAATACAATGGGTGTTACTAGGGTAACGATCACCAATCTAAATATATTTTACTGTCTAGGAATTTGCTAGAAGGTAATCGAATAGGTACCAATGATGGGGTAATGATCTGATAGTGTTTGTCTTACAATCTTATGGTTGCAGATTTCCCATTCTTCGGATGCAAACTGATAATCAATTCGAACGCCCCATCCTTTCCAAATAGGAATTGTCCAACCTAACCCATTTCCACGTTCCATAAAGCTATCTTTAAATTTCCCAGCAAATTGCATGCTACTATGGCTAAAGGGAGCCGAATTCATATCTCCCGCTAACAATAATGGGTGAGGATATCCATCAACAGCTTTCATGATTTTCTGGATTTTGTCATCGTGGAGGCGTAGCGCCTTTTGGGTATCTCGAATGATGGTGATAAGGGTTCTGCGCCACCCTTTCTTCTTACGATCGTCCCAAGTTGCTTTATAACGGAAGGAACTCAAATGGAAGTTCACAATCCCAAAACTCCCCTCATCTGTTTCAATTGTCGCCAAAACTCCTCCATTGACCTCAGACTTAGAAATATATAAGGTATCTAATTGGGTGATAGGATATTTCGAGAAAATAGCCACTCCTTGAACATGAGAGGGATACTTAATGAAGTAGTGATGGGGAAATTCAAGCTTTTCTGCAATCCGCTTCTGGGTATATTGTTTATTAGACAATTGGTAGTTACGAAACTCCTGTAAGCATAAAAGATCTACCTTTTCACGCTTCAAGAAATCAATGAGCGAATCGACCTTTGCATGCTGATAATCAAAGCTTTTGACATTATAAGATGCCAACTTAATGGTCGTATCTTTGGTGGGACTTTCAGGATGGTTCAGTTGGAAGTCATAGGTGCCTACCCATATACTCACAATCATGCCCGAAAGGATCCATAGGGCATACCGCCACTTCTTTCTATATAATAGGTAGGTAAATAAATGTACAGGGATAAGAACACTCCCAAAAGCAGTAACAAGTTGGGCTAGTGGGAAAAAGGTAAGGGGGAGGTAAGATGCTACCACTCCTAGCATTGTCATTCCCCATATCATTGCATAAAGCAACAATCCAAGCCTAGCCACAAATTTTTTCATTCAATATTTCCTTGTCTTACACTTCGCGTTTGTCTGATTTACGCGATGCTTTGTAAAGAATCTCTTTCTCTTGTCTGCTGAGTTTATCGTATCCCTTCTCCGAGATTTTATCAAGAATGGCATCAATCACTTCTTGAGGTACCTGTTCTTCCTCTGTAGGAGAGATTTCCTTTTGGGTATTTGGGGTAAAGGATTCCGTTTTCTTATACGATTGTTGCTTCTGGGCGTTATATGCTACCTTGATTTTGGGTTTAGGCTCTTTTGAGCGTTTGTTGAATAGGTTCCATACACGATCCAGAATATCACTATCTCCTCTAAGAAGCTGTACATATGCATAGCCAAAGCCTGCTCCTACCAGAATCGGGAGACAGAGGCGGGTAAATCCTACTTGTGCCAATTCGAGTATCACAACCACAACTCCAACCCATACAAGTTGGACAGGCCCGAATAGCATAAGGTTGATGGTGTAGTTAGGAACAAGTGTAATACTTGCTACAACTAAACTGGCAAGTAGAGCCCCAATGCCTCCATAAACTGCTCCTTTCATGGGCAGCAATAAGTAGGCTACCGCTGATCCTATACCGATGGCAATCAAGGAAAGAACCGTCAAACGTCTGGTTTCATATTCACCTATAATCTGCTGAAAGATTCGACCAAAGGTGTAAAACAACCACGCATTGATCAAAAACGAAAAAATCGCAAAGGGATAGGTGAAAATAGGAAAGGTAAGCAGGCTCCAAGGTTGAGTAAGGATTCGGCTAAACTCAGTAGGCAATAGGAACTTTTGCATGATTCCATGATAGACTACATCATTGTTGGTCTCATCTGCGAAAATAAGGTAGAGCAAGAGTTGAAGTATGGCTCCACCAACCATCACCACAATGACCAAACCTATGGTTTTATTCAGGGCTAGAAATTCTTTTATATGTCGTTGTATTTCCATTTACTCACCTTCATTATACGCCTAATATAAGACGCATATTCTAATATTGGTATTCTAATATACAATATTTGTTTACACAATTAAAGGAATTCTCCTCATTTGTTTAGTTAACGGAAGGGAGGAATATAGTGTTCGACCTTGAAGTATAACCAACCTGCCAAGAAGCCCATAAGGTGGCCAAAGTGAGAGATTCCTGCTCCAGCTCCAGGACGCATAAACTCTAATAAGAATAGGCCTATAGAAATGATAATGAAGCCTTTGACCAATTTTTCTGCTTCAAATGAGCCAATGAAGAAAATAGAAAGTTTTTGGCGTGGGAAAAAACGCGCAAAAGCAAGGACTACGCCTGATATCGCTCCTGAGGCTCCGAGTACAGGGTTAGGAGAAGGATCTAATAACGCTACCAAAATTCCTCCAAGTATTCCACAGAATAAATAGAATTTTAGGAACCGTTCAGGTCGTAATACGGTTTCAACCAATGGTCCTAAAGAAGCTAAGGCCAACATATTAAATAGAATATGGTAAAGCTGAATATGGGTGAAGAAATGAGTCAGTACCTGAAGAGGTTCAAAGAAGTTTCCAGGTGGGATAAGAGGCATTCCTAGAGAGATAAGAAATGTGCGTAGCCCCAAGACATCAGTCTTCCACAAAAGAAAGTATTGTGCAGTAATAGAGTCGGGAATTACCTTTAAGCTAAGTGCCAAAAAGACAAGTCCATTTATGATTAGAAGATTTTTTACAATCGGTGTGAGATTTCGAATCATTAGATTGTAGATAAAGATTAGGAAGGATGACTAAGCAGATCTATTTGGGCAAATATAAGGGAACAAGCCGTAGAACTCCCTTAGCCAAAGTATTTTTCAAGCTCCTCTATTCTAATTTCCCGATACACAGGTTTGCCTAGAGGCGAGAAGGTCGGAACTTCACAATTAAACAATTCTTTTAAGAGATTGTTCATTTCCTCTTGGCTGAGCTCTTTATTCGCAGGAATGGCAGATCGAATAGCGATATTTCGGGCAATCTTATCTTGTACTTGTTGACGGGTTCTTTGCCCCGTCCCTTGTTTGATATCCGAAATAATCTGATCGAATACTTCTCTGATTTGGGCTGGCGGAATCTCAGGAGGAGCCGCATATATAATGATGGTACGTTTCCCAAACTCTTGCACCTCAAAGCCGAGTTTGCCCATTTCCTTCATTACTTCTTGAGCAATCCCAAAATCAACAGGAGTAAATTCGAGGGTAGGAGGAAACAACAATCGCTGGCTACTCAGCATTTGACTGCCTTCCTCTTTTAAGAATCGTTCGTACAATACCCGTCTATGTGCCAATTGTTGGTGAACAATGATGAGATTCTCTTGATAACTGGTTAATAGATAACTTTTGCCAAACTGCTGTACAAAGGGAAAAACAGTCGTTTCTTCCTCTGAAGACGGATTCAGTTGAGAGGAAGGAAAGAGCGTTTGGGGATTCTTTTCTTCTTGAGAGGGCTCTGTCGGATTGAGTGAAGAAATATTGAAAGGCTTATACAGCTCATCCCAATCTTTTGGCTTGGCTGTCTTGGGCGTTTTGGGTTGAGTATTCGCAAAATTCTTAATGATTTCGGGGTTCACCTTTCGGTTTTTTGTCCCATAAATAATCTTCTTAAGCGAATCATCCGTCAAATCTTTCTTCTCCGAATCGAAAGGGAGAGTAGGGGCATTGTGCAGACTTCCCAAAGCCCGTTTGATTGCACTCTGTAGAAGCGCGTAAATTGTACGCTCATCATCGAACTTAACCTCCGTCTTAGTGGGGTGAATATTGATATCCACATGAACAGGGTCAATCTCCAAGAAAATACAATAAAAGGGATATGTGCTCTTTGGTATAACCTCTTCAAAGGCTTGCATCACTGCATGATGCAAATAGCCACTCTTTATAAAGCGTCGATTCACAAAGAAAAACTGATCCCCTCTATGCTTGCGGTATATCTTGGGAGTTCCTGTATAACCCGAAATCTTTACATAAGAGGTTACTTCTTCTATGGCAATGAGGTCTTTCTTTAAATTCTTCCCGAATAAATCAATGATTCGGTTTTTGAGGGTGTTCCCTCGAAGGTTAAAGACTTCTGTACTATTGTGGGTGAGTTGCATGCTAATGTCGGGATTGGGCAAGGCAACTCGAATGAATTCATTGAGGATATGACGGGTCTCAACAGGATTTGATTTGAGGAAGTTCCGACGGGCAGGGACGTTAAAGAAAAGATTCTTGACCAAAAAGCTGCTTCCTGGAGGACAAACGCAGGGCTCTTGCTTCTTGAAGGTCCCTCCTGCAATATGGAGTTCAGTCCCTAATTCTTCCTCATGCAACCTACTTTTAAGGATGACATGAGCTACCGATGCAATACTTGCAAGGGCTTCTCCTCGAAAGCCGAGAGAGCGTATGTTGAATAAGTCTGATTCGTTTTTAATCTTTGACGTGGCATGACGTTCGAAACACATACGCGCGTCTTGCACCGACATACCGCAGCCATTGTCCGTCACTTGAATCAAGGTCTTCCCAGCATCTTTGATATACAATTCAATTTGACTGGCACCTGCATCTACTGCGTTTTCAATCAGCTCCTTCACAACAGAGGCAGGCCTTTGTACAACTTCGCCTGCGGCAATTTGGTTTGCAATAGAATCAGGTAATAAACGGACTAAGTTCTGCATGAATAACGGAACGGGTTTGATTGTGGTCGGTATTTCTTTGTTAAGCAATTTACGAGTAATAATCCTCTATTACAACCACCAAAGCCTTAGATTAGACAAGGAGAGATATATCCCTATTGTATACTATCAAAATTGGGAATATCTTCGTGTATATTTCAGCTAATGTTAGAGATTTAGGCTTTTTCGATAATGTTATTTGACGTACTTTCGAAAAATTTGTATTCGGATAGGATACTCTTTCGTATAAATTTGCGTTTACTCTTGAGTAGCTGGAAGCTATACCTAATGATTTGTAAATCAAAACCCTTGAAAACCCCTAAAAAGAAAATCCTTGATTGAACTATGTTGATGCACAATTGAAAGAGAGTTATTGTATGGATAGACAGTTAGAGAATTGGAAGATTGCATTGGATAAATCTTCCTCTACAAACAGGATGTTAAGCGTCCTGATTTTCTCCATATTTTTGTATATTTTTATTGTTACGGGCACAACCACTGATTTAAAACTATTATTACCTGGCAGTAGTGTTACTTTACCTTTATTAAATGTAGAGGTGCCTCTGATGGGCTTTTTCATCCTTGCCCCTTTGGCAGTGGTATTATTGCACTTTAATATGCTTTTCCAACTCTACAAGCATAGCCAGAAACTATATCAGTGGCAAGCTTTCTTGGACAAGAACAATATCGACGATGGAGAAGAATTACTTTTTCCCTATATCTTCAATTTTACCATAGAATCAGGTAAGGATGATTTACGCGTATTGCGTTTTTTCATTCACCTGACCTTATTCATTTTCCCTTTGGCCTTATTGGTATTTATCCAATATCGCTTCTCCGATTACCATAGTGTTTGGATGACGAGCTGGCACGTCCTATTGGTAATGGTTGATACCATTATGCTGGGTATTTACCAGCCACGTGTAGGAGTAGATAGACGAAAAACAAACCATATTGTTAAACATATCATTAGAGCCGCCATTATATTGGCCTTTTTCATCATTGTTAGCATGAATTTGGGCTTATCTTGGGGAATTCTGCTATTAGTTGTTTTATTTGTACAATGGTTTTGGGGATTGGTACTCAAAGGGATGTTGGTATCGGTATCGATTACAAATTTTATCATCATTTTGCTACTAACCCAAAACTTTATTTCACCCATTCGGTTCCAGATAGAGAAAGATTGGATTCCTCATCTGGATGTAAGGGGAGAGGTGATTGTTAGGACAAAACCAAATGAGGTATTGGTTGCGAAATATGCAGAGATGGGTAAACCGCAAGAAGATGTTTGGATTGATTATGCAGAAGGCTTAGATTTAAGCCATCGTGATCTTCGCTATGCGAACTTCCATAAGGCACGCATTCCTAAAATCAACCTAGAAGGGGCATCCTTACAGGGGGCTAATTTTGGAGATGCGCGAGCGGAAAAAGCATATATGAGCACTGCCCAATTGGAAGGAGCTTATATGAGTTTGGTGCATTTAGATGGTGCAGATTTGAGCAATGCAATCTTGGATGGTGCAGACTTGAGCTATGCTGAATTACATGGAGCAAATCTTTGGGGGGCACAATTACAAGGAGCAAGCCTTAGTTTGGCACAAATGCAAGGCGCCGAATTAGGAGAAGCCCAATTACAAGGTGCCGATATGTGGTACGCCCAATTGCAAGGTGCAACCTTATGGTCGGCACAAATGCAAGGCGCCGATTTACGCTCTGCTCAATTACAAGGAGCCGAATTATGGTTCACTGAATTGCAAGGTGCCGATTTACGTACCGCCCAATTCCAAGGAGCGCACCTACGCTCGGTATTGTTACAAGGAGCAGACTTACGTTCTACTCAGCTGAAGGGTTCCTACCTACAACTGATTTCTTCTAGAGGAGTGGATATGAGTTATGCAGATACAGATAGCTTGTTCATTTCAAATTCGGATTGGAAGACGGCACAGGACTTCGATAGCCTTACTACGAAAATCCTCCCAAAACTTCCAATGGATGAGACGGATAACTTTAAGGTGAAGATGATTGAGGCGAGTGCGAGACAAAACAAAGGAATCACCACAAACATCCAATCAGATATCGCAGGTTTCGTGGAGATTCGAAAATCGCTAATTTGCGATGAGTCTTACCCGATTAAGCACCTCCTCATTGGGTATCTACTAATGGGGCATCCGAACGAACAAGAGGCACAAATCAATAGAGAACTCATTGATTATGCCATCCAATATTGTCCTCAACGCTTAGAGGGCATAGACATAAATTGGTATCGGACGGCTAGATAGCCGTTTTGTATACATACTATCATAACTTAACAATCATGGCGCCCTCCTTCTTTATGAAGGGGGGCTTATTTTTTCGTACGTATACATATGTATTACGCTTTTCTCTGCCAATTCCGATAGGTATAGGCAAATTCGTTTTTATCATCAGCCTGTTGGGCGTCAATTTCAACTAGCTGCCAGAGGGATTCGTCAAGGGTTTGTATGGAGACATCCCCTTCAACCTCGGCATGCACAAGGGTCTCATACACAAATTGGGCGTAGCCTTTGTCGATGCTCTCTTGGAATAAGGATGCCCCTCCAATCAGAAAGCACTTTGAATCTGTAGCACTAATAGCCAATGCTTGTTCTAGTGAATGTACAACCTCACAACCTTCGGCTTGGAAAGAATGATTACGGCTAATAACGATGTTTCGTCTTTTGGGCAATGCCTTCCTGAGGGACTCATGTGTTTTGCGTCCCATAATGATGGTATGCCCAGAGGTTAGCTTTTTGAAGCGACGAAGGTCGGCAGATAACCTCCACGGAATGGTATTGTCTCGGCCAATGATACCATTCTCCGAAACGGCATAGATAAGAATAAGTGACATAGGATATCTTTCGGATTAGACAGCGATAGGGGCTTTAATAGTAGGATGCGGATTATAGTCGAACAATTTAAAGTCGCTATATTGAAACTCAAACAAGTTGGTGATAGCAGGATTGATCCACATACGTGGAAGTTCGCGAGTATCACGAGACAATTGCAACTTTACCTGTTCGAAATGATTGTGGTAAATGTGCGCATCCCCGAATGTATGAACGAATTCACCCGCCTTCAATCCACAAACCTGCGCCAGCATCATCGTAAGGAGAGAGTAGGAAGCAATATTGAAAGGAACTCCTAGGAATAAATCGGCACTTCGTTGGTAGAGTTGGCAGGATAAGCGGCCATTTGCTACATAAAACTGGAAGAGAGCATGACAGGGAGGGAGTGCCATCTGCTCAATCTGGGCGACATTCCACGCACTCACAATGATTCGACGAGAGTTGGGACGATGTTTAATGAGGTCAATAGCACGCTGGATTTGGTCAATGGTTTGGCCGTTTGCCCCTTGCCACGATCTCCATTGAACGCCATAGATTGGCCCCAATTCTCCCTCTTCATCCGCCCAAGCATCCCAAATCCGCACCTTCTTCTCCTTTAGATACCGAATATTACTTTCCCCCTTAAGAAACCAAAGAAGTTCATGTATGATAGAGCGAAGGTGAACCTTTTTGGTCGTAAGCAGGGGGAACTTCTCCCCGAGATCAACCCTCATTTGGTGGCCAAAGATACTACGGGTTCCAGTACCTGTACGATCCCCTCTGTCGGTTCCATGGTCAAGTACATATTGTAAGAGATCTAAGTATGATTTCATGCGCTACGTTTGTTTGCAAGATGGTTGGCAAATATAGTGCAATTATCAACTTATTTCTGGCGGAAGAACACATTTAAAGGAACACCCGAAAAGCCAAAGTTCTCACGGAGTTTATTCGTGAGATAACGCTTATAGGATTCCTTGATATGTTTGGGATGGTTAGTGAAGAACAAGAAAGTAGGGATGGATACGTCTTGGACTTGCGTGACGTATTTAATCCGAATAATACGACCCGCAACGGCAGGGTGATGGTGGCGCTCAATGATAGGAATCATCACCTCATTGAGTTGGCTAGTGGAGATACGTTTGGTTTTCTCGTCGTACACCTGCTTGGCGGTTTCGAGGGCTTTGATAAGACGCTGCTTGGTGAGGGCAGAACCAAATACAATCGGCACATCAGACATAGGTGCCATGCGTTCGCGCAACTTCTTCGCGTAGTCACGGGCAGTATTCGTTTCCTTCTCGACCAAATCCCACTTATTGACAACGATCATAACCCCTTTGCGGTTCTTCAGGATTTGTTGGAAGATGGCAAGGTCTTGGGATTCGAGCCCTTGGGTGGCATCAATTAGGAGTAGAGCGACATCGCACTCCTCAATGGCACGTATCGTTCTAAGGGTCGAATAGAACTCAAGGTTATCTTGCACCTTAGCCTTCTTCCGAAGCCCAGCCGTATCAATCAAGTAAATATCTTGGCCAAACGCCTTAAAGCGGGTATGTATACTATCTCGGGTAGTCCCAGAGATAGGGGTAACAATATTATAGTTCTTGCCGAGGAGGGCATTCACCAGGCTTGACTTCCCAACATTAGGTCGGCCAACAATGGCAAATTTCGGAATATCGACCTCAAAAGGCACATGTTCTTCTTCAGGCAATAGTTCGGTGATGCGGTCGAGGAGGTCGCCTGTACCTTTCCCATTAATGGCCGAAACCCCAAGGATATCCCCAAAGCCCAACTCATAAAAGTCGAATACATCATTAATCCGAAGGTTGTTGTCCATTTTATTGGCGGCAATCACCACCTTATCATGGGCTCTACGGAGGATATTGGCGAATTCAATATCAAGTGGATGCACGCCTGTTTCTACATCCACCATAAAAAGAAGGACATCGGCTTCTTCTATGGCAATATGGACTTGTTCGCGGATGGCCTTCTCGAATACATCATTAGATTCAGGCACATATCCGCCCGTATCAATAAGGGTAAAAAATTGACCGTTCCATTCTACAGTTCCGTGGTTGCGGTCACGGGTAACGCCGCTCATATCATCTACGATGGCTTTTCGTTCTTCGACGAATCGGTTGAATAAGGTGGATTTCCCTACGTTGGGTCTGCCGACAATGGCTACAATTCTACTCATAATGCTCTGCTACTCTTTTCTCTCAAATGTTTCGCAAGTTGCAAGTTATAGGGGGAAAATGCAACAATATACCGTAATCCACTACGCATAGATTGCGAAAGCTACACGTTTGTACATTGAACTCGCACGGTTATACACTATTTGTTCTGAATCTGTATCTTTTGCTATACCTTGCATTATAGAAAGTATAAGGAACCCCATTAATATAATCATCTTATGCTTTCGACCATCATTCAAACACCCATGAAAAAAGTGAAATCAACTATTCAGATACTATTTTCCCTTGTCATCATCCTAGTGATGATATATTTGTTGATAGGTGAAGATCCTAGCTTGGTAAGTTTGGAACTTCCTCGTTTTGAGTCTCCCATAGGAACCTCAGGCGCAATGGAATCGACGATGGAAGGAAGCATTTGGCGAGATATGGTGGAGAAGATAGTGGAGGCCGTGCAGAAGATGAGAAATGCGATTCCTGTACTCCCTTAGAGACGAACAGAGTTTGGCTTAGTATATATCACGAATAGATGTTAGATGACTAGATGAACCTAGTCATCTATTTTTTTTTGCCCTCCTGCGAGCTCAGTGCAGGCTGCTTCCAATTGTTTGGAGAGGCGTTTATGGCTAGAAGGAGCATGGTGGAATGTATCTTGGAGCACATCCCAAACGATACAAAACTTCGGATTGACATTCTCAATGCCATTGGCCTGAAGTTGGAGCTTGAGGAGGATAGTGAGGAGATCTGCAGTTTTGTCGGAGAGGGCTTCTTCGGATAGATGGATAAGCAAGGCTCCATTCTTTTTACGGGCAGATTCGGAGGTGGTGGTAAGAAGAGCCGCAATCGGAATATCAAGAGAAAGTTCGTGCAATACGAGCGATTCGTTGGGGCTAGGAGAAGCATAAGTGAAATCGTCTTGGTGCAATTTCTGTTGGAGGTTATCAAGCAGAAGCGCATTTTGTAGGAGATTCGCACGACCCTCAATAGATTCGGCGGGGGTATCCATGAGTTCATTCACCTTATCAGAGAGAAATTGGGAGTTGTGGAGGTGTTTGTGGTAATAAGCGTGGAGGCTATTAGCAGCGATTTCGTAGGGAGAGTTGGATAGAGATTGTTGGGTAAGGGTTTGGATGAGTTGGGAGAGATTCGAATTTGGCATAGGTTTGTTTTTTGGTCGATAAATATACTATAGCAAGACGAATGTAAAGTTGACAGATTTCTAGGCTAGAGTTGATCTTTTACATTCGGCCTTTTGATAGAGATAACGACCAATGGACAAACTCGGTGGGGTAACACCTAGCTAAGGGATTGACTACTAGAGCAATGAATGGATAATCTTAAGATGCGTAAGATTCTTTTAGAAGGTCAATTAAGGAAGGAATAAGCGTATCAATCGCATCCCATGTAAGATGAAAATCGATAGAATCTTCGAACGTATCCTCAATGAGGATTTCTAACTGATTGGTAATATCTTTTTTCCTCTCCCAATCTACAATAGGCTGGCCATCTTCGGATAGACAATCAACAAGTTTTTGATGGAGTTTAATTGCAAAGGCAGGTAAATTCTCATGGCGAGATGCAGGATAGCACTCCTGTAGAGTATGGTAGAAGGCTTTGGCTGATCGGGGATAGCCATCAAAGGGCGAGCCACTAGAATAGCGAGCTGACAACTTATCGAGCAACAATCTAGCTTTGATAGCATGAAGATTTGCCTTCAACTCCCTATCGGATAGCTGTTGTTGCTTATGCGCCTCAATGGCCTCCTTGAGTCGTTGGGAGAGCTTCTTATAATAGACAGGATCTTCCTTCTGGTGCTCTACCAAATACATTTCTATACGAGAAGCAGTGAACACAGCCTTTTCATAGAGAGAGTCAAGGCTATGGAGTGCCTCCTCAAATTGGGTTTTGTTGAGAATATCGACGGGTTCAATGAGGCGTTGGATGTTTCGAGCAACGATATTATGATCGAGTATCGCCTGCATCTGCCCTTGGAGTTCGCGGAGGGCATCAGGGCGAAGTCGTTCGTTATGAAGGAATTGTAGGCTGACTTTGAGCTGACTGAAGTACTTTACGGCCTCACGGTAACGCGCAATCTCCGCCCGATCCGTTTGTTCGTGGAAGCATTGAGACGTACGGGCAAGGTTCCAAGTACGCAAAAACGGTTGGAGGCATTCATAAAACTCCTTGCGTTTGTCTTCGTCTTGGAGCAAACGCTTATAAGCTTGGTCATCGCGCTTATTCTCAATACTTTCAAATAATGCCAAGAGCGCAGCATATTGATCAACCAATTGACCAATCTCCTCCTCAATCGAAACAAGGCTTGTACCGAGGTCTTCCGCATCAAACCTATTGAGGGCAGAATAATCCGTAAGCGCTTTGTCAAGATGGCCAAGGTTCCCGAAGTAATCCACGATAAGCCCATACTGTTTTTTGTCTTTATAAAGACGATTGACTCGCGCAATGGCTTGGAGGAGGGTATGGTCTTTTAGGGAACGCGTGACATAAAGCACCCCATTAATGGGCGCGTCAAAACCTGTAAGCAACTTATCCACGACAATAATCAATTCGACCTCGCCTTCAGCAGATTTGAAGGATGCAATGGTACTCCTCTCATATTCCTTGACGGAAGAACGCGCCTTAATGCGTTGCCAATGCCGAACGATACGTTCGGAAAGCTTGGCTTTGTAGCCGTGCGTGCTTGCATTGTCTTCGGATATAATAACAGCCGAATGAATCTTATCATACTCATCGAACAATTCCTTATAGCGCAGAGCCGTCTCTTTATTGCTCGTCACCAATTGCGCCTTCAAACCCAACGGACGCGCATATTCGCATAGATGCTTCGTGATATCTAGGGCAATGCGACGAACGACAGATTTCGATTGGAGAACCTTCCGAATGGTACTATTCTGCTTCTTGAGGTGTTCCTTTTCACCTTCCGACAAATTCTCAGACACATAGGCAAACTCTTGATCGGTCGTATCTTCCAGCACCTCCTTCTCCACATGTCGAGCCTCATACCGCAGCGACAGAATCGCCCCATCTTCTACCGCTTGATCAATCGTATACTGATGGATAGCTGTACCAAACTGCCGTTGGGTCTTCTGGTCTTTAAACAAAGGCGTACCCGTAAACCCAATAAAACAGGCATTTGGGAGGGTTTGGCGCATTGCAATGCTAAGTTCGCCATATTGGGTGCGATGGCTTTCGTCTATAAACACAAAGATATTAGGAGAGTCGAGCACCAAACCCTTTTGTTTGGGCAATTGCTCAAACTTATGGACGAGGGTTGTGAGGATCGCATCGGGTTCGGATTGGAGGTAGGCCGCGAGTTGTTTGCCTGAATTGGCGCGCAATACCTTCTGGCGGTCGGCAGCCCGTTCGAAGGTCGCCTTAATTTGGAGATCGAGGTTCGTCCTATCCGTCACAATGACGACTTGCGGATTCTTGGCCGTGCTATGTTTCCGAATGAGGCGAGAGAGCAAGACCATTGTAATAGATTTTCCGCTCCCTTGCGTATGCCAAATGTAGCCACCTTTGCGCTTGCCATTCTCTTGGATGTCTCTGACACGATTAAGGGTTCGATGGATGGCGAAATACTGTTGGTAGCGAGCAATCTTTTTCTGCTTGCCATCGAATAGACAGAAATCGCGGGTCAATTCGAGCAATCGACTCGGGCGACAAAGATGATAGAGATAGCGATCTTGGGGAGTAAGCTGCCGAATGCCACGCTCTTTGTACTCCTTCATACGAACATGAGAATACGGGCTATCACCAAACACCGCCTTTTGTTGTTCAGTAGACAAACCCTTATTCTTGAGCATACGCAAACGATTCAAGGCCTTCGTTTCCGATTGTTTCGATGGATAATCCTCCTTCCATTGGCTCCAAAACTCTTTGGGGGTAGTGGTCGTGGCATACCGCGCTTCATCTACAGAGATAGACAACAGCAATTGGGAGTAGGCATACAATTGAGGGATGCCGTTGGGTTGTTGGTTGCGAAGGTGTTGGTCGATGCCCTCCGTAGTACCCACAGCCGATTGTTTGCATTCAATGATAAGGAAGGGGATACCATTGACAAACGCCACAATATCAGGTCGGTAAGTACCCAAATTCCCTTGCCGACCCACCGAAAACTCCTGCGTAACATGAAAAGCATTGTTCTCAGGCTTCTTCCAATCAATATACGAGAGCGTTAGGTGCCGTTTACGCCCCTTTTGTCGCTCCTCAAGGGAAATCCCCGCCGTAAGCAAGTCATATACCTTTTGGTTTACCGTCGTGAGACCCTCATTGAGGTTGAATTGGGAGAGTGTATGAATGGCGCGGTCGAGGTTGGAATCCGAAAAGCGGCCTCGATTGATGCGAGCCAATTGCGTTTTGAGGAGGTTCGTTAGGATGACCTGAGAAGTATTGCCCCCGCGAAGTGTTGTACATTCATCTACAGATACATAGGTATACCCAAGCTGCATAAGGAGTTCCAATGCAGGGATTTGAGATGCAGACAATTCGCGGTGATTAGGGTGCATACACAATACGATTTAAACAAGAGTTTGGGATTGGCTAAAAACCCATCGCCTTTTGTGCAAGATGTTGAAAAAGATTGGGATTGGCAAGGGGTTTTTGTGGGGAGAAGGGGAGAGAGAAGGGAGATAGCACTCAGAAATTAGGCAGAAATTCGTTATCTTTATATACCAAACAAAGTAGGTAACTTATGTATCTCGCGCCTTTAAATTACGATCGGTTTTTCAAGAAGATCTTTTCAAATACATGGATTGCACAAAAATTCCTAGAAGACTTCTTTGATATTGAAATTACCGAAATTCAGCCCTTGAGGTTTAATTACAAATTGACGGATGAAGCCAGCGTTGTGAAGTTTGATTTTCGATGCAAGGTCAATGGAAAATACATTGTGATTGATATGCAACAATGGCATAAGCAAGATGTCGTCCAACGATTCTATCTTTATCATGCAGCCAATACGGTATTGCAATTAGAATCTATCTCGACCGAAGAACTGATTTTTGAGAATACAGAAGGGAAAAAAGCATATCCTCAGGAGAAAACGACCAAAAACTACAAAGAATTAGAGCCCGTACTCACCCTCATTTGGATGGTGCATGATAAATTAGGGTTTACGGAAGACTATATCGTTTATAAACCATTGCCCGAAGGCCTTGAACCATTTGTCAGAGAGATAGGGGGAAAGAAACTTTCGTTTGAAGCCATACAAGAACGAGCGAAGGCACTTATCAAAACCTTAGACAATGATACCAAGGGACTTTCCTTTCTTGGGAAGAACAAACTGATTTATGCCTTTCAAGGAAACATCATTAAAAACAACAAACTTCAAAAGTATCAGCGTTGGTTTGAGTTTGCCGAAAAAACCCGTAACAAAATGAATACACCTAAAGACTTCGAAGAGTATATGGAAGATAAAGTATTTACGGAAGTCATTCGAAAACTCAGTCGTGAAGGATGGGAAAAAGAAGACTATAAATTCTTACACTATTACCATACATGGGAAAGCAAAAAGGAGGTCTTTGCTGAGGATTTTAAGGAGGAAGGGTATAAGAAAGGAGTGAAGGATATGGAAAAGAAGGTAGAAGAGGCAAATGAAAGAGAAAAGAAGGCGAAAGAAGAAACCGAAAAGGCAAACGAAAGAGAAAAGAAGGCAAAGGAAGAAGCCGAAAAGGCAAACGAAAGAGAAAAGAAGGCAAAGGAAGAAGCCGAAAAG